>LSQX01095382.1_pt3 | contig 52163 bp, 48 predicted proteins | sample 654561 | NCBI WGS metagenome assembly LSQX01 (sample SAMN04489861, study PRJNA283612) | anaerobic digester metagenome | isolation source: 4 biogas reactors fed with cattle manure at either 37C or 55C with and... | place: Denmark: Kongens Lyngby | collected 2014
AGGTGACGCGCGTTTTCGCCCAGCTTTGGTCAGTCAACACGCTCCAGGTCGATGACTACTTCAAACTGGAGCTGGTCTTCAACGACCAATGCTCGGCCCACGTCGAGTGCGGCGTCTTCGCTCTTGAAAAACTGCCGCGCTGGTTTGTCTACGGCAGCAGCGGCACCCTGAAGATCGACGACTTCAGCGCCAAATCCGGGCGCATCTCCAAGATCAACAACCAGTACACGGTCGAAGTGTCCGAGGGCGTCGATCCGGTTGTCGGCTCCAGCCGCACCATGGCGCCCCTGCGCCCGGAACAGATCCAGCATGTTCCGCTGCCCGCCCCGGTCGACGCGGCCAACGCCTTCTATGAGAACATCGTCCTCGCCTGCCAGGATCCGGACCAGCTCGCCGTCAAGCCGGACAGCGTGCGCCGCACCATGCAGGTGATCGACGCCGCGTTCGCGTCTGCCCGCGCGCGCCAGTCGATCGATGTCCTGATCTGAACCGAACAGCAAGCACCATATGGCTGCGGCCGCGATTCGTAACAGAATCGCGGCCGCTTTGATTTTCCTCAGCATGTCCGGCGGGCCCGGCTTTGTTCAGATATCGTGCAGATCCAGACCCCAGGGTTCGCGGCGCCGAAACGCGGTGGCGTAACGGTGTTCCAGCTTGCCGGAGGCATCCAGGTGGGCCAGGCAGGCCCGGCCGCAGGCAGCCGTCAGGCGGTTGGGCATCGCCTCGCTGTACGTCGTGTCCGGGAAGGCGCCGTTCGGGCAATAGAGACATTTCTGCCGGTTGACTTCGGCAACTGTGCGCGTGACACCGCAAATGGTAACATCAGTCGTTTTGCTGGTATCGATGGCACCCAGCGGGCAGGCGGCGGCACATTTGGCGCATTGCTCGCGGTCACAGACCGTGCCCGTGAAAACCGGATCCGGTTCAATTTCCAGGTCCGTGATGATCAGGCCCAGTGCCTGGCGGGTGCCGAACTGGGGTGTCAGAAGCAGCCCGCAGTAGCCGATTTCGCCCAGACCGCAGGCGACCATCGCGTAGCTGAGATCCGGGTAGACATTGGGCGCGACTGAACCGGTGCGGAACACGACACCTTCCGGCCAGCGCTCGGCGGCCATCGGGCTCGACGGCACGGCGACCCCGCCCTCATCTTCCAGGAAACGGGCCAGCGTGTACATGTAGTGGGCTCCGATCAGGCGGCCGGCGCGGGTCCACAGCGTGCCCTCCTCGGTACCGCGGAACACGCCGCGCGGAATCTCCTGTGCGCACAGGACGATCGAGCGGGCCTGGGGGAAGATCGAGAGCGGATTGCGCTGCGGTTCAACATCACGGAAACGCTCGGCCGGCGCGACGCCGACGGCGTCGATGCCGCTTCTCTTGGCGTATGCCAGCAGCTCTTGCTTACTCAACATGGTTCTCGCCCCCTTTAGCGCTGTCGTCCTTCTGCAGGTAATAGGCCCGCTTGTCCTTGCCGATCCGGCCGGTCTGCTTGAGATGCTCGTAGCAGGACTGGATGCAGCCGTACGCGCCGCAGATGCTGCCGGGTCGGCCGCCCTGGCCCAGTTCATCGAAGCCGTTGGCCACCGTCGACAGGTAACGGGAGCGCTGGGACAGCGCACGGCCAAAGTTGATCGCTTCGAACCAGCCCATGGTCTGTTCATCGATGTTCATCTTGAAACCGGGCATGTCCTTCTTGACAAAAGGCGAGGCCAGTTCGTTGAGGCCCCAGTGCGTCAATTTGCACTTGCCCAGGTCGACGTCGCCCCACTCGAAGACGCGGTCCTCGATCTTGACCGACACTTTTTTATGTTTGCTGTACAGGGCATGGCCGGGGCAGTCGCGGACGCAGTGCAGGCAGCGGTCGCAGATGCTGCGCTGCAGCAGCGGATCCGGTTCCAGCTCGGCGTCGGTCAGGAAGATCTCGAAACGCTGGCGCGGTCCGAACTCGGGGGTCAGGAACACCTTGGACCAGCCCAGCTCGCCCAGGCCGGCGGCCGCAGCCGTGATGCGCATGTGCAAAACGACATTGGACGGCATTTTGCCTTCGGCGACCGGCGGACGGTGCGGCGGGGCCTCGTGGGGCAGAAACGTATGGCCGCCAGGTGAAACGACGGTCTCGTAACCGTGCGATTCCACGAACTGGCGCGTCATGCGCATGGCATTGCCGAGCGGGCCGTAGATGCCGGTACCGTAGCCGTAGATCCAGTAGGTCGACCAGTCAGCATTTTCGCGGACGCCCTTATACGAGCCTTCCAGGATACGCCCGGCCAGCACGACGACCGATTTCGTCTTCGGATAGATGTTAAGCGGATGCGTCTCGGGCGGCGCCTGCATCAGGCGCGAAAGCGGCGCGATGCCGACCAGGTCGGCGCCCGCTTCCCGGGCCACTTTTTTGACCATTTCACTGGTTAACATATCTCGTGATCCCCCTATCTTTCCCACGTTTCAAGTCGCCACGGTTCGCCGTCCCGGAACGGGTTGACATACTTTTGCGTCAGGCGGCCGGTCTTTTCCAGGTGGTTCAGGCAAGTCCGGCTGCAGACAGCGGTGGCAATGTTGGGCACGTTCCGGCGGGTCAGAGCGGTCGACGTTTCGACGATCTTGGGCTGGTTGCCCGAGAACTCGACCATCAGCTCCTCCTGGCCGACCTTGTTGATGAAGTCCGGTGCCGCGCCGTTAGGGCAGAGGCGGCACAGGTTGTAGTTGATCTCGGCCAGGACGGTCTGGCGGCCGCAGATGTCAAGCGTGACCGTCTTGTCCGGGTTGATCGAGTGGGCCGGGCACACGGCGATGCATTCGCGGCAGGCCAGGCCGTCGCAGAGCGTGCCGGCATAAATGGGGTCCGGTTCCAGCTCGAGCTCGGTCAGGATCACGCCCAGGGTGTTGCGGTTGCCATACTGAGGCGTCAGCAATTGCCCGAGCAGGCTGATTTCACCTAACCCGGCGGCCACGGCCGCGTATTCCAGGTTGATGGTCACGTTGTACATGGGGCGGTCCGGGGCAACCGGGCGGCTGCGCGGGGCAACCTTGGGGAAGTGGGCCAGGTAGGGCACGGCCTCGAAATGGGTCTGCTGCTCGATGGTGCGGGCCATATCGAGCACCAGGCGCTGGTCGAGGTACTTGCTGGCGAAACTCCAGAGCGTCCCCTCTTCCACACCGCGGTAATTGCCGCGCGGAATGTCCGCCCCGATGACAATGACCGAACGGACCTCCGGCAGGATGGAGGCCGGATGGACATTTTGGGGGAGTCCGTCGAAGCGTTCAGCGGACGCGACGCCAAACAGGGTGAGACCGATGCTGCGCGCATAGTCCCTCAGCATTTCCTTCATGTTATCACCTCGAATTGAATCGGTGCGCCCGGCGCGCCCGCCGGGTGCGGCAGTCTTGTTCACATCCTAAAGATATGCTATGATCTTGCTGTTTAAAAGCCTTGTTATTGCCGATTTATAGCTTGATCTTGCTGTCTTGAGCCAAGCACAAGGTCAAAGAAAGAGGGTACATGCACGACAGCGTCAATCGGGACCTTGCGGCACCGTCCGGCGACGGCCGCCGTTTTCACCTCGCCGCCAGTCCATCGGTCGAACGGCCTGTTCCAAGCCTGCCTGACCTGGATTTGCCGCTGGATCACCTGTCGCCCACCATCGCGGTTATGTCGCTGCACAACTCCCGTAACCGCAAGGGGCAGCTGTCTTTGGACCGTTACACCCAGCCTAGGGCCGTTCATCTCTATGAAATCGAATTCTTCACCCAAACCGGCGGCGTGGCCGTTGTCGATGACTGCCAGTACCCGATCTCCAGGGGCGATGTCCGGTTTCACCGGCCCGGCCAGATCGTCTGGAGTCATGTCCACTACGAATGCTACGCCATGCGACTTGCCCTCGACGGCCGGCTGCCGGAACCCGGCGCGTATCAGCCGCTTTTTCACAATACATACCTAGACGCGATTCCCTGCTTCATGTCCGTGTCGTCACCTGAATCCTACGCGCGGCTGCTCGATGACATGCTGCGGTTGTGGATCAACCCGCAGCCCGGCTCTGAACTGCTGCTCAAGAGCAAGACCCTTGAGCTGATCTGCCTGCTGTACAAGGACGCTGTCCAGCTGAACGTGCTGGGCGGCTCGCAGCGGCTTACGGACACTGTGACACGGGCCATGGACTACATTGCGGCGCATTTTTGCGAACCCGTCCGGCTGACGGACATCGCCGCGGCGGTCAATCTCAGCCCGTATCACTTTCACCGCCAGTTCACCCGGGCTGTCACCATGACGCCCCTGGCCTACCTGACCCGGGTACGCATCGAGCAAGCCCGCGAGCTGCTGCTGACCACCCGTATGCCGGTCAGTGAAATTGCCCCGGCTTGCGGGTTTGAAAGCCCGTCTTATTTTACCCGGGTTTTCCGCGGTCTGACCGGCCAGACCCCCGGCATGTTCCGCCGCCACCGCCAGCTGTTTTGACGCGCTCCCCTTGACAGAAGGCGGCAGGCCGCAGAAGATGAATAGAGGAAAATCGCGAAAGGAGCAGACACCATGAGTGAACAAACCCCGGAAAGTGTCTGGATAACGCGCGGCATGGGCCTTCGCCTGCGCACCGCCCGCGAAGCGAAAGGTCTTAGCCAGGCCCGGCTGGCCCAACTGACCGGTTCTTCCCTGGCCCAGATTGAGCATTATGAACGCGGCGAGCATGCCATGGCGATGGAGCGCCTGTTCGACATGGCCAGGATCCTCGAGATCCCGGCTGGCGACCTGTTCGATGCCTGAAAGAGGTTCAAGATGACTGATGCGACCCGCCAAGACGTGTCCTTGCGCCGGCAAGCCGAAGAGCTGCTGGCTTTTATCCGGCGCAGCCCGACCGCCTGGCAGGCAGCCGGCCAGCTGGCCAGCTTGCTTGGCGAGGCCGGTTTCCGGCCCTACGACAGCCAGCGGCCGCTGCAAACCGGCGACCGCGGCCTGGTCGGCCACGGTTCGGCCCTGTTTGCGTTCAGCGTGGGGGACAATCCCCTGGCCGGCGGGTTCCGCCTGGTCGGCGCGCACAACGATTCGCCCGGCCTGCTGGTCAAGCCGAACAGCGTCGTGCTCAGCGAGGGCTGCCTCAAGCTGTCCACCGAAGTCTATGGCGGGCCGCTGCTGCACACCTGGTTCGACCGGCCCCTGGCGCTGGCCGGACGGGTCGTCCTGACCGGCAGCCGGCCTCTGGAGCCGGAAACGCGGCTGGTCAGCCTGGAGCGCCCTTTGCTGATCATCCCCAACGTCGCCATCCACATGAACCGGACCGCCAACGACGGCACCAAGGTCGAACCGCAAAAAATGCTGCTGCCTGTGATCGGGCTGGCGGACGCCAAACCCGACCAGTTGCTGGAGCGCCTGCTGGCCGAAGCGCTGGGCGTCATGCCCGAAGCCATCCTGGACTACGACTTGTTCCTGCACGACAGCACGCCGGGCACGTTCCTCGGCCTTGAAGATGAGCTGATCGCGTCACCGCGGCTGGACAACCTCGGCCTGGCTTTTGCCGCGACGACGGCACTGGCGGCTGCGGAGCCCCGCAGCGGCATCAGCGTCGTCGCCTGCTTCGACCACGAAGAGATCGGCAGCCAGACCCGTGAGGGCGCCCACTCGCTGTACTTGCGCGATCTGCTGGAAAAAATCGTGCTGAGCCTGGGCGGCAGCCGCCGCGATTTTCTCAGCATGCTGGAGCGTTCGTTTCTGGTATCCGCCGACCAGGCGCACGCCGTCCATCCCAACTTCGGCGAATATGCCGATGCCACCAACCGGCCGCGCATCAACGGCGGACCGGTGATCAAGCGGGCGGCCAGCCGCTCCTACACGTCGGACGCGGCAACAGCCGCTGCTTTCCAGGCCCTCTGCAGCCAGGCCGGTGTCCCCTGCCAGACCTTTGTCAACCGCAGCGACTTGCGCGGCGGCTCGACCGTCGGGCCGGTCCTGACCGAGCATCTGCCGATTCCGGCCGTCGATGTCGGCAACCCGATCTGGGCGATGCATTCGATCTGTGAAACCGGCGGCGTCGCTGATCACGCCGCCATGCTGGCGGTGCTGCGCCTGTTCTTCTCCCAGGACTGAGGTCAGGCCTTTTCCAAAACGTCGGGCCGGGCTTGCTCGAGCGTTTCACGCTGCCGGGACACATCGTTGAGGTGCACGGTCAGGGCGGAGAAGGCGAAAGACAGCTTTTCCTGAGCCATGACATCCATGATCTCCAGCAGGATCTCTTCCTGTTCCTTGAGATACTGGATAAAGTCCAGCGTTTTCGTGAAACACTGGAACAGCACGTCGATCGAGCTGGTGTTGAACTTCTCCAGGACGATGATCGTGTTCTCCGGAATCAGGTTTTCCCGGGCGGCCATGCGGTCCTTCAGCTTTTCGATCAGGCTGCGGATCTGGTCCGGCGCCGTGCCGTACTCCAGGCTGATGTTGAAGCGGATGCGGCGCTTGATGACCCGGGACAGGTTGGTCACGGTGTTGCTGCTCAACCGCGAGTTGGGCACAGTCACCTGCATCTGGGTGAAGGTGCGCACTTTGGTGGAACGAAAGCCGATATCCTCGACGATGCCCTCGACGTCCGGCGTCGTGATGACATCGCCGATGCTGAAGGCGTGGTCCGTCATGATCGTCAGCCCGCCCAGCAGGTTGGAGAACGTGTCCTGAGCCGCCAAAGACAGCGCCAGGCCGCCGATGCCAATTCCGGCCAGCAGGCCGCTGATGTCAAAGCCCCACACCCGCAGCCCGATAAAGACCCCGATGACGATCGCCGCTACCTGGATCGCCCGCCGGTAGAAGACATGCGCGGTCACTGTCTGCTTGTTGCCGTCGGCCTTGGCCTTGCGGGTACTGATCTCCAGCAGGCTGACGCCGATACCGGCGAAAGCCAGGCAGAGGATGACCGCTTTCAGGGTGTCGATCATGTGCTGGAAAAAGAGGTTGACCTTATCAGAAAAGACCAGCAGGCCGGACTGCAGGGCCAGGCTAAACCCGATCAGGAGAATCAGGAGCCGGACGGCAGGGGCCAGGGATGCCGCCATGGCGGCGCCTGTCTCACGGTCTTTGCTCAGGGATTTTTTCCCGATCAGCTCTGCCAGACGGCTGACCGGCCGTCTCAGGGCCAGGGCGGCCAGGATGATCGCGCAGGCGATCAGCCAGTTCCAGACCGCGTTGCCCATTACGATCCGGGACATAAAAGTGTCCTGCCAGAAAGATGGCAGCAGATTCGGGGCTTCAGATATCGTTTCGGACGCATTAAGAGCAACAGAATACACAACGGGACTCCTTCCATCGGGAACAGATCACAGATTAAGCTTCGGGCAGCGCGTGGCTTTCGACCAGCTCGCCGGTTGTCGCGGCGATCCGCTTCGGCAGCACGGCCAGCAGCGTTTCCAGCTCATCGGGGGTTTTCGTCCGCGCGACTTCCTGCTTGAACTGCTCCATGACGGATATGAAGTCAGCCTGCAGCGTGTCCAGGGCGTAGGTCGCCAGAACCATGCGCGGGTCGCGCAGCCGTTCCGGCACAATGCGGCGATGCGCGACGGGCATGCCGAGCGTGACCGTCTCGTTCAGGCTGGCGATATGGGTCTCCAGGCCGAATCTGCGCCCGATCGTCTCCGCAAAGGCCTCCAGAGACTCCATTTCGCCGTGAACCAGCAGGATCTGGGCTGGCTTGTGGCGCATGGCGGCGATCCAGTTGATCAGGCCGTCGCAATCGGCGTGTCCGGAAAAGCCTTCGATCGACTCGATCCGGGCGCGCACGACGATCTCATCGCCGAACACGCGGACCTTGTCGGCCCCCTCGACGATGCGGCGCCCCAGGGTTCCCTCAGCCTGGTAGCCGACAAACAAGATTGTCGACTCAGGCCGCCAGAGGTTATGTTTCAGGTGATGCTTGATGCGGCCGGCGTCGCACATCCCGCTGGCTGAGATGATGATCTTGCTGCTGGGGTCCTCGTTGAGCCACTTGGATTCGTCCACGCTTGGGGTGAAATGGAGATCCGGAAAATCGAGCGGGTTCTTGCCGTCGGCAATGTAGCGGCGCGCTTCCTCGTCGTAGCAGTCGGTATTCTGGCGGAAAACGGCCGTCGCGGAGATCGCCAGGGGGCTGTCGATAAAGACCGGCGTACGCAAGAATTTTTCGCGCCGGCTCCTGAAGCGCTCTTCCTGGCGGAAGAGCTCGTAGATGATCTCCTGGGTCCGGCCCACGGCAAAGGACGGGATGACGACATTGCCGCCGCCGTCGATCGTCTCGTTGATGATCGTGACAAAGCGTTCCACTTCGTCCTGGGCCCGGGGATGCTTGCGCGCGCCGTACGTGGACTCGATCACCAGGTAGTCGGCGCCGTCCAGGATGGTCGGGTCGCGCAGGATAGGCATATCGTTGTTGCCCAGGTCACCGGAAAAGACGATTTTGCTGGTCTGGCCGTCTTCCGTGACCCAGATTTCCAGAACAGCCGAGCCCAGGATATGGCCGGCATCGCGGAAATTGACCCGGACATCCGGCGCCGGATTGAACGTTACGTCGTATTTGACCGGCTTGAACAAGTTGCAGCTCTTGACCGCGTCTTCCATCGTGTAGAGCGGCGGCGTCTCGGCGCGTCCGGCCCGGCGGGCCTTGCGGTTCTGCCATTCCTGCTCCGACTCCTGGATATGGCCGGAATCAGGCAGCATGATCCGGCACAGGTCCGTAGTCGCCTTGGTCGCGTAGACCGGGCCGCGGTAGCCGTGCGTGTAAAGCTTGGGGATCCGGCCGCTGTGATCGATGTGCGCGTGGGTCAGCAGCAGGAAATCCAAGTCATCCATCTCAAACGGAAACGGACCCTGATTGAGCTGTTCTTCCCGGGCTGAACCCTGGAATAGGCCGCAGTCGACCAAAAATGATGTGTTTTCTGTCTCAACCAGGTAACAGGACCCGGTAACGGTGCGGGCAGCGCCCAAAAACGAAATTTTCATGCAGACCTCCTTGGAGCCGTCTTATCCCGTATTATAGACTGAAGCGCCCGGTTTGTCAGGTCAAAAGCGTCAGGGCGGCGGCGCCTTCGACTTCGAGCCGGGTATAGGGCCTGGCCGGATAAACCGCCGACGTCACAGCCAGCAGACCGGAATCGGCAAACCAGTCGCAGATGCTGACGTCAAAATAGAACACCATGTCATAGGGGCCCGACGCCAGACGGGGCACACGCAGCTGTTGAAAAAGCGGCCGGTCGTACCAGTCGGAGAAGCGTAACGAGGAGGCCTGGCTGCGGTCGAGGAAAAAGGTGCCTGGATCCGACAGGCCAAAGCACAGCCGCTCGCCCGCGTCGTTGGCCAGGCTGACCGAAACAGGCCCCTCCCCGGTCAGCCGGATCCCGAAGGACTCGCCCGGTAAGGGCAGCGAGCGATCTGCCTCGCCTGACTCCAGCCTGGCGGCTGGCTTCAGCAGCAGGTCCAGAGCAGGGCAGGGCCGGCCGGCCAGACGCAGCCCGGCCGGTGTCTGACGCAGGGACAGGATGCGCGGCAGCGTCATGGCACCGCGATAAACACCGGTCGGCGTCAGTCCGGCATACGTCCAGTTGCTCGCCCAGCCGACCAGGATACGCTCCGGGGCGTTGTCGAACGTGATCGCCGCGTAATCGTCAAAACCCGGGTCGACCAGCCGCGTCTCCCCTGCCGGATCCGCCATGAACGATACGCCGTCAAACGAACCGGAAAAATACTGCGTACAGGAGCCGCCGTCTTCTTTGGCCCGCCCCATGCTGACCACCAGCACCCACTTGAGCTGGCCGTCCGGTGCCGGCAGCGCGAAAAAATCCGGGCATTCCCAGACACCAGGCAGATTCCCGGCCGGACCGAAAGCGCTGGTCCGGCACCAGCGCTTCAGGTCGTCGGAACGGTAGAAATCGATGTGGTCGCCGGATGCCACCACGCAGCTCCAGCAGCTGAGAACGGGATTCCAGAACGGCTTGGGGTCACGAAAATCCCGAAGACCGCCGTTGGGAATGACCGGATTCTTGTCATAGGGATGAAAGTGGATGTAGTCGGTGCTCCAGGCGATCCCCTGCTGCTGGACGCGACCGCTCTGGCAGTACATCAGGACCAGGGCCGGGTTTGCGCCAGGCCCGGAAAAACCCGCCGTGTTCGCCTTGTCCAGGACGGCGCCGCCCGAAAAGGCCATGCCGTGCGCATCCGGCGCCAGGGCGATCGGCTGGTGCTGCCAGTGCAGCAGGTCGCGGCTGGTCGCGTGGGCCCAGTGCATAGGGCCCCAGTCGGTTCCGTCGGGGTGATGCTGGGCAAACAGGTGGTAGGTGTCGCCGACCTGGCAAAGGCCGTTGGGGTCGTTGATCCAGCCGGCAGGCGGCGTGTAGTGCCAGCGGGGACGGAAGTTACGCACCATCGGGGTTGACCTCCTCGTCTTCTATCTCGCCGGCACAGCCGGCGTAGCAGTAGCGGCAGCCGTGGCGGCAGGTGCGGTACTGGCCGATATCGACGGCCTGGACACAACGGCAGCCGGGCCGTTGGCTGCGGTCCGGCTTGAGGGAAAGCGGCCGTTCCGCGATGCGTAGCAGGCGTTCCGGATCGATGCAGGCGGCCGGACGCACGGGCAGATCCTGCCAGTCGACAAAACTGCAGCAGGCTTCCAGCCCGATGCCCGCCTGGCGGGCAACCGGCGCCAGGCGGGCGATCAGGTCCCGTTTCCCGTCGTCATCCGGCTGCAGGGCCCCGATCCTGGCCATCTGCCGCACGGTCTTGCGATAAGGGGTGTAAAACGAAAAGACACAGGCTCCGGTCAGATCGGCCAGCTGGCCGCACAGCGCGGCAAACTGCCGCACATGCCAGTCCCAGGTCAGTTCGCCGCCTAAAACGATCGGGTCATAGCGCCAGACCATCCGGTCGGCCCCGATTCTAGCGGCCAGCTGCCGGAAGGTGTCCAGGCGGTCGGCCAGGGCGGGCACACGCGGCTCGAGCAGGGCGGGATACGCGTTGAGCGTGAACTGGAAATAATACGGGTAGCCGGCCGCATCGAGCCGGTCCAGCGCGGCGAAAAACGGACGCGGATTCTTGCTCCAGAAAACAAAGGCGTCGACCGCGGCGCGCGTGAGGTCGACCTGGCGCTGCTGGGCCGGATTCATGGGGTTGCGGACCGTGACCGTTCCGGCCGCGAGCTGCTGCAAAAACCAGTCGGCAAAAAAGGCCGGTATATCGGTGCGGCGGCTGGCAGAGACGATCATGGCCGTGCGACAACCTGGTTCAGCCAGGCCGCGCACCGGCCTTGCCTGTCCCGGAGCTGCTCGCGGACCCACGCTTGGCCCTGTTCCAGCCCGGACGGATGCTCGCCGATCCAGCGCAGCATCAAATCCCCCTCGGCGGCGCACAACCGGTCATGTTCGGGAAACACCTCGCGCAGCAGAAAGAGGACAACCTTGACCAGCCTGAACGGTCCATAGACGCGCACCGTCTCCCCGGGCAGCGCCTCGACCGCGACGGAAAGGCTGTCCTTGACCGCCCCGATCAGGTCCGGCAGGTCCAGGCTGTGCGCGAATGCGACCGTATAATACCACCCGAAAAGCTTGCCGGTCTCGCAGCCGTGGGCATCGCTGACCCCGACGATCGGGAGCGGCTGGCTTCGGGCCAACTCGGCGGCGTAGCGGGTGACCTGCAATATGTTGGCCTCGACTTCATGGCGGTGATAGCCGCCCAGCAGCTCAAGGGCGTCAAAGGGGCGCCGCTCCAGCAGGCAGCTGGTCAGCGCCTCGCTGATGTAGGCAGCCTGGGCCTGGTCCGGGCTGTAGGACAGCCAGTAGGGGTGGCAGAAGATACCCAGCCCGCCGACGCGGCGAATCTGGTCAAAAATCCAGCTTGTCGCGGCATAGACGCGGGGGTCGACGCCAGCCGGCAGGTCGAGGCTGCGGCTGAGCTGGCCGACAGCCGCCTCATACGCCGGGTCCTGGAAGAGGGCGTTGATGCTGGCTTTTCCTCCGAAATTGACGATATGCACCGGGTTGCCGGGCGCATGGATCTCCTCGCCCGGCAGGATCGCCAGGTCGATCGGCAGATCCCGGAACGCGTCCCGGGCCTCAAGGGATGGCTCATATTGGCGATGGTCCGTGACAGCCATGAAATCGAACCCGATCCTGCGGCAGGCCGCGGCGACATGGGCCGGGCTGTCCCGCCCGTCCGAACGATTCGAGTGCATGTGCAGATCGCCCTTGTACGGCATCCGGCCGAGCAAGTCGTCTTCAAGGGCGTAGAAGGACAGCTCGGCGACCACCTGGTCTTTGCCGTCGACAGCGGACCGGATGCGCAGCCGGTACTCCTGTTCAACAGAACAGCTGACCCGCAGCCGGAAGGCATCCGCATCCGGGTCGAACCTGAGGGGCAGGATGTGGTCCTGGTTGGCAAGCGGCCCTGCCTCGAACAAGCCCATGGCAAAGACCGTGCACGGCTGGCCCCGGCAGAGCAGGTTCCCCTGGCGCTGCGTGAACAGCGGCCCGCCGGCGATCCGGATCTGCAGGTCAATGGCTTTCCGAACCGGAACGATCCGGGGAAGCAAGGTGAGTTCAGCGTGCGGCATAACAAGACCCTCCTTGACACCAGTCTAGCGGTTCGGGCCCGAAATGCAACCGCAATCCGGCCGTCTGCCGGTTTTCATTCCAGGAGGAGGCGGGTATAATGGGAAAAAAGTCTCTGGAGGTACCCTTATGCCGTTGATTGACATGCCGCTGGAAGCCTTGCGCCAGTACCAGGGCAAAAATCCGCGTCCGGACGATTTCGACCGCTACTGGACCGACGCCCTGGCCGAAATGCGGGCCGTCGACCCGAATCTCGAATTGATTCCGGCCAGTTTCCAGGCGCCCGGCGTCGCCTGTTATGACCTCTATTTCACCGGTGTGCGCAATGCCCGCCTGCACGCCAAGTATGTCCGTCCGCTGGGCCGGACCGAGCCGCATCCGGCGGTCGTCATCTTTCATGGCTACAGCGGCAGCAGCGGTTCCTGGCTGGACAAGCTGCCCTATGCCGCCATGGGCTTTTCTGTCGCCGCGCTGGACTGCCGCGGCCAGGGCGGCCAGTCGCAGGAGACCGGCGGGGTCCTGGGCACCACCTTTCGCGGCCACATCGTGCGCGGTCTCGACGACAAACCGGAGAATCTGCTGATGCGCCACAATTTCCTGGATACGGCCCAGCTGGCCGGACTCGTCATGGACATGCCTGAGGTCGATGCCGACCGGGTGGCCGCCATGGGCGGATCCCAGGGCGGCGGCCTGACCGTCGCCTGCGCCGCGCTGGAGCCGCGCATCGCCCGGCTGGCGCCCCGCTGCCCCTTCCTGAGCGACTACCGCCGCGTCTGGGAAATGGACCTGGCCAAGGACGCCTACGAGGAACTGCGCACCTTCTTCCGCCAGTTCGACCCGACCCACGCCCGCGAGGCGGAGATTTTCACCCGGCTGGGCTACATCGACATCGCCCACCTGGCGCCCCGCATCCAGGGCCAGGTGCTCTGGGCCGCCGGCCTGATGGACACGATCTGTCCGCCCTCGACCCAGTTTGCCGCCTACAATAAGATCACCTCGCCCAAGGACATGATCCTGTATCCCGACTACGGGCATGAGAGCTACCCCGGTTTCGACGACCAGGCCTTCATGTTTTTAGGCGAACTGCTCTGAGCCGTTCAGGGCGCGTCTGCCAGGACTGAGCGCGCATATTCGGTCATCGTCATCTCCTGGCGGCTGCGGAACAGGCGCGAAAAATAGTGCGGATTGTCGTAGCCCAGGCGCAGGGCGATCTGGGTGAAGTTCAGTTCGCCCTCGGCGACCATGCGCCTGGCTTCGCTGATCTTGAGCTCGATCAGCTGGTCGATGACGCTGGCGCCGGTCGCCGCCTTGAACGCCTTTTTGACCTGGGCTACGCTGCAACCCATGGCCGCGGCGACCTCGGACAGCGTCAGGCGGTCCTGGACATGGTCTTCGAGAAAGGCCTGGATGCGTTCGGCCAGCGCCCGGCTGGTGCCGGGCGGGGCCGTGTTGAGCGCCCGTTGCTGGATTTTGACGGCATGGCCCTGCCGGTACAGCCGGATCAGCATCTGCTCGAGGCTGGTGCGGACCAGCTGCCCGGAGCCAAAGGCAGTCCCCGGAAAATCCGGCGGTTCGTCCTCCGCCGGCAGCAGGCTGCCGTCGACCTCGCGCAGGGCGGCTTGCAGGCCGGCGCGCGCCGCGGCATCGAGCAGCAGGATCTTGTGCGTGAAATACGACATGCACGGGCTCTCACTGGCAAAGGCGCAGACAATGAAGTTGGCTTTTTCCCGGCTGCAGGCCTGCACGGCGTGGAACTCGCCCGGACAATGGAAAGCCAGCTCGCCGGCCCGCAGCTGGTACTGCTGGCCGCCCGCCGTTATCAGCATCTGGCCTTTGTCGATGTAGATGAATTCCCAGAAATCATGCGTCTCGCCGGCGAAGCTGAAATTGCTGGGGCTCCGGAAATAGAACAGGCTGATCAAGCGGGTGATCGACAAGACATTTTCCAGGATATGGCCGTAATAATCGATGTTCGCCATCGGGCACCTCCGCCTGCGCCGCGCGCCAAGGCCAGTATCCTGCACTATCGGTCACCTGTCAAGAATCAATCAGTTTCCGTAGCCGATCGTGCACAAACGAGAGCCCTTTGTTTATTTTTCCGCGCCTGAAAAATGATATGATGAAAACAAGAGAAGTGACCTGGAGGTGCATTATGAAAAAAGGCATCAGCATCTGGTCCTTTACCGGCCAACCCCTGGAGACATGCTTTCAACTGGCGCGCAAGGCCGGCTTTGATGGTGTCGAAGTCGCCCTGGACGAGCAAGGGCCGATCCACCTGGCATCGACCCGCCAGGATATGGCGGCCGTCCGGAACGCGGCCGACCGGCAAGGCGTCGACGTGACCAGCGTCGCCAGCGGCCTCTACTGGACCTACTCCCTGACCGCGGACGAACCGGATGTCCGGGCCAAGGCCCGCTCGATCGTGGTGCAGCAGCTGCGGGTGGCTTCCTGGCTGGGCTGCGACACGATTCTGGTTCTGCCGGGCAGCGTGACCTGCGGGTTCGGCCCCCAGGCGCCAGTCGTTCCCTACGATGTCGCCTATGACCGTTCCCTGGAGGCGCTGCACGCGCTGGCCCCGGTCGCCGCCGACCTCGGCGTCGCCATCGGCCTGGAAAACGTCTGGAACAACTTTCTGCTCTCCCCCCTGGAAATGCGCAGCCTGATCGACGCGATCGACAGCCCGGCGGTCGGCGCCTATTTCGATGTCGGCAATGTGCTGGCCTTCGGTTATCCGGAGCAGTGGATCCGTATCCTCGGGCCGCGCATCCGCAAGGTGCACATCAAGGACTTCCGCCGCGGCGTCGGCGGCTTGAACGGTTTCGTCGACCTGCTGGCCGGCGACGTCGATTTCCCGGCGGTCATGGCCGCGCTCGCCGCCGTAGGCTACGACGACTATCTGACCGCCGAGATGTCGCCCTACCGGCTGTATCCCGAGACCATCCTCGTTAATACGTCATCGGCCATGGACCGGATCCTGGGCAGGACCGGCCTGGCTGACAAGGAGGTGTGATCCATGCTGCATGTTGGGATGATCGGCTTTGGCGGCATCGCCCAGGCCCATCGGGCCGCTTACGAGAAGCTGGCCAGAGAAGGTGCGCCCGTCAAGCTCCTGGCGGCCTGCGACATCGACCCGGAGCAATTCAAGCGGCGGATCGAGATCAACCTGGGGGCCGCGGATGTCGACCCCGCCTCGAAGCTCGCCTGCTACACCGATCTCGAGGAGATGCTCGCGCGCGAGCCGCTCGACCTGATCGACATCTGCCTGCCGACGCCCTTGCACGCCCCCTACGCGATCGACATGCTGCGGCGCGGCTACCACGTGCTGAGCGAAAAGCCGATGGCCCGGACGTCCGGTCTGTGCCAGGCGATGGTGGACGCAGCTTCCAAGGCCCGCGGCCAGCTCATGATCGGGCAATGCCTGCGCTTCTTCCCCCAGTACGAGTACCTGCGCGACCTGGTGCAGCAGGAAACCTACGGCAAGGCCATCAGCGCTGTCTTCGAACGGACCAGCGGCCCGCCGCGCTGGGCCTGGGAAAACTGGTTCATGGACTATGAACGCTCAGGCGGCTGCCTTTTGGACATGCATATTCACGATCTGGACATGGCCCGCGCCCTGTTCGGCGAGCCGGAAGCGGTTTCCTGCGTCACCCAGGATGTCCAGTCGCGCATGGATGTCGTCCACAGCACCCTCTATTACGGCGACGGCAAGCCGGTCTTCGCCCTGGGCGACTGGTCGATGGAAAGCTGCCCGTTCCAGCATGGCTACCGGATCGGCTTCGAAAAAGCCACCGTGATCTTTGATGCAAGCAAGGTCACCGTTTATCCGCGCGGCGGCGACAGCTTCGATGCCGACCTGCCGTACGAGCAGGGCGGCATCGAGCGCGAGATCCGCTACTTCACCGGCCTTTTGGAATCCGGCCGGCCAAACGAGATCAACCCGCCGCAGAGCGCCCTGCGCTCGGTCCTGCTGGCAGAGGCGCTGCGGGACAGCGCGCTGGCGGGCGGGACACGCGTCACGCTTAAAAACCAGGAGGTGAGCAGATGAAAATCGGATCTATTATCGGCTATCGTCCCGGCACGGACCTGGCGGCCGCCTTCGGTCAGGCGCGCCAGCTCGGCCTGGACAGCTGTCAGCTGAACATCTGGGACAGCACACTCTTCAGCGAGGACCAGGCCCAGGTCGTCCGGCAGGCCCAGGAGAAAACCGGGCTTGAAATTTCCGCCTTGTGGGCCGGCTGGAGCGGGCCGAAGGAATGGAACTTCACCGGCGGGCCGGCAACGCTCGGCCTCGTGCCCCCTGCCTACCGCGGCCAGCGTCTCCAGGAGCTGCTGGCGGCCAGCGCCTTCGCGGTTCACATCGGCGTCACGGATATCGTGACCCACGTCGGTTTTCTGCCGGAAAACCCGGACGACCCCAACTACTCGGGCGTCGTTTGCGCGCTGCGCCACCTGGCCCAGGTCATGCAGGGGCGCGGGCAGTTTTTCTTGTTTGAAACCGGCCAGGAAACACCGGTCACCCTGCTGCGCACCATGCAGGATATCGGCACCGCCAATCTCGGTGTCAATTTCGACATGGCCAACTTGCTGCTGTACGGCAAGGCGAATCCGGCGGACGCACTGGACATCCTGGGTGCTTATGTGCGCGGGGTTCACTGCAAAGACGGCGAGTACCCGACCGACGGCCGGCGTCTCGGCCATGAAAAGGCGCTGGGCCAGGGTCGCGTCGACCTGGCGCAGATCATCCGTAAGCTCAAAGAGATCAACTACCAGGGTCACTTGACCATCGAGCGGGAGATTTCCGGACCAGAGCAAATCCGGGACATCCAGGCGGCCCGCGACCTGCTGCTGCAGCTGCAGGGGGCCTGACAGGGAGGTTGCCATGCGCGTACTCGCAATCGGGTGTCATCCCGATGATCTGGAAATAGGCTGTTTCGGAACATTGGCCCGCTGCGTGCAGCGCGGCGATACCGTCACCATCTGCCACATCGCCAACGGCAGCCGCGGCCATGTGCTGATCGACCCGGTCAGCCTGCGTGAAATCCGGCTGGAAGAGGCCCGGGAAGCCGGGCGGCGGATCGGGGCCCAGGTCCTGACGCTGGACGTTCCGGACCTGGAAGTCAACAGCCGGGACCCGGAACAGATCAAGGCCCTGACCGAAGTCGTCCGTAAGGTCAAGCCGGACCTGGTCATCACCCACAGCCCGCAGGACTACATGCAGGATCACCTGGAGGTCCAGAAACTGGCCTTCGACGCCAGTTTTTCCGCCAGCATCTGGAACCAGCAGGACCGGGCGGCCGGCGTCGCCGCCATCACGCCGCTGTATTACATGGATACGCTGGCCGGCGTCAATTTTCTGCCCGGCGAATATGTCGATATCTCGGATGTCATCGACATCAAGCTGGAAGCGCTCGGCTGCCACCACAGCCAGATCGACTGGATGCGGGATCACGATAAGATCGATTTTATCGATTTCGTCGCGACCTGCTCCAAGTTCCGCGGCCTGCAGTGCGGTGTCCGCTATGCCGAAGGCTTCCAGAGCGCGGCGGTCTGGCCGCGCCTGCCGACGAGCCGGCTGCTGCCCTGAGGCATCCGAAGAGGAGGAACCGTCACATGGACTTTATCACAACCGTCAAGGGATCGCTGCTGGAATCCTTCTACCCCGCCGGCTGGGATATGGCCCGCATCGACCGATGCGCCAGCCACCCGCCGGAAACAGTCACCGAGCGGCAAAGCTGGTGGCACGACCGGTTCACACCGATCCCCTGCGCCACGCTCTCTGATTTCGACACCCTGATGGGGCATGAAATTGCCTGGACCATCCGCCAGGCGCGCGAAGAAGGCGTTCCCCTGGCCATGATTTTGCCGGTCGGCCCGATGGGCATGTACCGCTGGGCCGTCTTTTTCCTGCGCGAATGGGGTGTCCGCTGCGGCCATGTCCATGGTTTCAACATGGACGAATGGTCGGACGGCGAGGGGAACACCTTACCGCCCGACAACCCCGGCGCGTTTCAGAACGCTATGGAGGCCGCCTTCTACGGGCCGCTGGGGGATCTGACCGTTCCGCCCGCCCAGCGCCATTTTGCCACCTCCGGGGAACTGCCCCGCTATGCCGGCCAGATCGCCGAGCTCAAACGGCAGGGGGCGCGGCTGGTCACGGTCTTCGGCATCGGCCGCATGTGCCACATCGCCTTCTGGGAACCCCATTTCGCCTCCGAATTCGATCAAGAAGCCGACTGGATGCGCCAGACCCACCGGCTGGGGGCCCAGCTCCACCCCTTGACGATCGAGCAGAACGCGATCACATCGTTCAAGAGCCGGACCACGCTGGTGCCCTGCCGGGCCAACACGGTCGGCCCCGGACTCTTCCTGCAGTCGGATTGGATCATCGGCGGCGCGGACGGCGTTCTGGGGCGGGGCATGCAATGGCAGGGCCTGTCGCTGTGGATGACGCTGCGCTACGGGCCGGACATCTGGGTGCCGTCCTCCTACATGCCGACAAGGCCCGGCAAGCTCTTCTTCCTCAGCGAGCTCGCCGGACCTCTGGTCGCGGAATGCAACTGACGCGTCTTGATCGCGGCTTTTTTAGGGACTGTCCATCAATAAGTTGCTCGATAGATTCTCCGAGAGATGAACCAGATTTGTCAATCTCTCGGAGAAAAGAGCAACTCATTTATTTTTGCAGTCCCTTTGAACAGTCCTTTAAACAAACAAATTGGTGTCGGATCGTTCGGCCGCGCCCAGCATCGTGGCGACACCGCCGATTTCGACGCCTGGCATCAATTCCTCCGGCTTGATGCCCATGACATCCATGGACATTTGGCAGGCGACCATGCGGATGCCGTTCGCAAGGCCTGTTTCGATCAGCTCCTCCAGCGAGGCAACGTTCTTGTGCTTCATGACCTGCCGGATCATCTGGCTGCCCAGGCCGGCCATGTTCATGCGCGAAAGACCAAGCTTGCGGCTGCCGCGCGGCATCATCCAGCCGAACATTTTCTCGATCGCCGTTTTCCTGACCGCGACCCGGTGGCTGCGCCGCAGCACGTTAAGGCCCCAGAACGTGAAGAAGATGGTCACTTTCCGGCCCATGGACGCGGCGCCGTTGGCGATGATCATGGCCGCGATCGCCTTGTCCAGGTCGCCGCTGAACAGGACGATCGATTTGTCGTTGCCGCCACCGGCAGGCGCATCGGCCTGCTCCTCGCCCTTGATGATGCTGGCCGTGTAAATGCCGCCTTTGACGGCGAGATCTTCCAGGCGGTGACCGGTCCGTTCGCACCAGACAACGACATCCGACGCGAAACCGGGGTCGGTGGCCGCGACGGTCAGGCGGTCGCCGGGCTCGATCTGGCGAATGCCTTCCGCCAGCTTCAGGATCGGGCCGGGGCACTGCAGGCCGCCGGCATCGAGGGCTAGCGTGCGCTGGGGACGGGCGGCCTTTGCCGGGCTGCTTTCGGGGATCGGGCAATAGACCAGCTTTTCGCCTTCGCCTTCGTTGACGGGCTGACCGAAGCAGTCGAAGGGGATCTCTGCCGACTGGTCCATCACGACAGTGTGGTAGAGCTTGTAGCCGCCGCTCAAGTTGTAGACCTGCCCGTAACCGAGCTGAGTCAGGATCCGGGCCGCCAGGTAGCCGCGCAGGCCGACCTGGCACAGGATGTAGATCTTCTTGTCTTTCGGCAGCTCCTGGATGCGCTGGCGGATTTCGTCGAGCGGGATGTTGATCGCTTCGTTGATCGACCCCAGGGCGAACTCCTCGGGTGTGCGCACGTCGACCAGCAGCGCCTCTGTCATGTCCAGGCCGGCGACATCGTGGTAATGGAACACCTTGACATCGCCCTTGATGATGTTGTGCGCGGTGAACCCGAGCATGTTGACCGGGTCCTTGGCGGAGGAGTAGGGCGGCGCGTATGCCAGCTCCAGCTTCTCCAGATCCATGACCGTCGCGCCCAGCCGCTGGGCTGTCGCCAGCACATCGATGCGCTTCTCGACGCCGTTGACCCCGACGGCCTGAGCGCCCAGGATACGGCCGCTCGCGGGGTCGAAGAGCATTTTCAGGGACATCTGGATGGCGCCCGGGTAATAGCCGGCGTGATCGAGCGGATGCACATACGTTTTCTCGTAGGGAATCTGGTCGCGCTTGAGCTGTTTCTCGTTGAGGCCGGTGCTGGCCGCGGTCATATCGAAGACCTTGAGGACAGCCGTTCCCTGAACGCCCTCGAAGACGCTGTCCCGGCCGGCGATGTTCTCGGCTGCGATCCGGCCCTGCTTGTTGGCAGGCCCGGCCAGCGGGATCAGGCCAGGCTGGCCGGTGACCAGGTTCTCGATCTGGATGGCGTCGCCGACGGCGTAGATATCCGGGTCGGATGTGCGCAGGTGGCGATCCACCTTGATGCTGCCGCCGATGCCCAGTTCGAGGCCGGCGCCCTTGGCCAGGCGGCTGTCCGGAGCGATCCCGATGCAGAAGATGACCAGGTCGGTGTCCAGCGTGTGACCGGTCGTCAGGCGCACCTGCAGCCGGCCGTCCGCGTTGCGGGCAAACCCGGCGGCACCGGTGCGGAACAGCAAATTCAGGCCCTTCAGGCGCATATGCTGGTGCAGGAACGCCGCCATGTCGGCGTCCATGGACGCGACAACCTGGTCGGTAAACTCAACCAGGGCGACATCAATGCCGCGGTCTTTCAGGTTCTCGGCCATCTCAACGCCGATGAAGCCACCCCCGATGACCACGACGTTGCGCACGGCATGCTTGTCGATATATTCATGGATGCGGAAGGTGTCCGGAACCGTCCGCAAGGTGAAGATACCCTCCAGGTCCAGACCCTCGATCGGCGGTCGTTTCGGTTCGGCACCGGGGGAGAGGACCAGCTTGTCATAGGTTTCCGTATAAACGTGCCCGGTCCGGTGGTCCTGGATGCGAACCACATGTGCCATGGGATCGATCGCAAGGGCTTCGTTCAGGACGCGGACATCGAGGTTGAATCGGGCGCGCATCGCCTCCGGTGTCTGGACGAACAGCGCGTCTTTTTCCTTGATCACGTTGCCGATGTAATAGGGCAGGCCACAGTTCGCGTAGGAAATGTACTCGCCCTTTTCCAGCAGGATGATTTCCGCCTTTTCGTCGAGCCTGCGCAAGCGGGCTGCCGCGGATGCGCCCCCGGCGACACCGCCGATCACGATAACCTTCATGTCATCACCTTAGCCTTTCACATAAATAGACCCGCTCAGCTTAGCTGAAACGGCTCTTTCTTTCCGTGACTATGTGACACAAAGCATTTCCCGAGTGTCTCGAATCAGGCGATGACCTCCAGCCAGAGGCTTTTCAGGTAGTGGGATTCCGGATAGCTGCCCAGGACGGGGTGATCGAAATCCTGGCGGTGCACGGCCAGGATGCGGACGGTCCGGCGCGCGTCCCAGGCCGCTTCCAGGACGGTCTCGATGAACATCGCCTCGGGCATGTGGTAGGAACAGGAGTGCGTCACCAGGATGCCGCCGGGACCGAGCAGCCGGAAGGCGCTCAGGTTGATCTCCTTGTACCCGCGCCGGGCGGCGTCGCGCGCACCATGGCTCTTGGTAAAGGCGGGCGGGTCGAGCACGATGGTGTCGTAGGCCCGCTTCTCGGTGACCGCCTGGCGCAGGAAATCGAACGCGTTGGCCAAAGCAAACTGCATCTTGTCCGCCAGGCCGTTGCGCTCGGCGTTCGCCCGGGCCAGGATCAGCGCCTCGGGCGAGATGTCCACCGCCGTGACCGCCGCGGCACCGGCCGCAGCCGCGTTGAGGGCAAAACCGCCGCTGTAGCAAAAGGCGTCGAGCACACGCCGGTTGGCGGCAAAACGGCGCAGCCGGAGATGGTTGGCTTTCTGGTCGAGAAAATAGCCCGTTTTCTGGCCCTGGCCAAGGTCCGCCTGCATGAGCAGGCCGTTCTCCCGGATGGTCACCTGGCGGACAAGGTCGCCCAGCCAGGCGCGCTGTTCGAGCGGCAAGCCTTCCTTAAGCCGGATCGGGTCGTCGTTTTTCAAGATCAGGCGCGCCGGTCGCAGCTTCTCCGCCAGGCAGGCGGCGGCGGTTTCCTGCCAGCGCGCCATGCCCAGGGCCAGCACTTGCAAAACCAGCGTGTCGCCGAACTGGTCGACGATCAGGCCCGGCAGGCGGTCCGCCTCGGCGAAAACAAGCCGGTAGCTGTCGGTATCCGGACGCCGGTTGGCCGCGCGGAAGGCGAGCGCTGCTTCGATGCGCCGTTCGATCAGCGTCTCGTCAAGCACCTCGTGCTGGTGCGTCAGCAAACGGATGGTGATCATGGAATTCGAGTTAAAGAAACCGCTGCCCAGATAACGTCCCCGGCTGTCGTGCACGGACACCAGGCTGCCGGGCTCAACCGCTGGCATGGCGGCCAGGTCGCCGGCTGCCGGATCGATCTGGTTGCGATAAACCCAGGGGTGACCGGAGGCAGCGGCCTTTTGCGTGCCCGGGCGCAGCCAGACCTGGATCATGAGCCGATGTGCTCGCGCGGTGCGCGCGGCGAACGCGCCCCGCCGTGCTGCAGACGGAAAATCAGACTGAGCAAGCGATGGCGATGGCGGTCCTGGTACCAGCGGTGGCTGTGCGGCTGCAAGGTCCGGTCTGCCGGATAAAACAAGCGGTGCTGCCCGGTTGACAGCAACAGGACGCCGAGCGTGCCGCCGCTGAATTTGCCGAGAAAGTTGACCACTCCGGCGCCGCAGGACGCGATTTCCTCGGCTTCCTGCATCCTGGTCACGATGATCAGCATGTTGCGCCGGGAACGGTTTGCAGTCTGGCTGCGGATATAGCGGATGCAGTCCTGGAGCAGCTGGTCGATCACAAAGACATTGAGCGGTTCATGCTGCACGATCAAGACGCGGTCGTAACGGTAACGCTGCAGAAAGGCCAGCAGGTGCTTGCGGGCATAGACCCGGCCGATCAGGTGGCTGTCGGTTTCCAGGAAATAGCGCTTGGCCAGCAGGACCGCTTCATAGTCCACCAGCAGGGCTTCGGTCGGTATATCCTTCTTGTTCAGCTTGTAGCGGGTTCGCTTCATCAGGCGCTTGAGGCTGCCCAGGTTGCCGGGGTCATAGCGCTCCAGGTCGTAGGTGGACAGAACATGGCTGATCGTAATCACGCAGAGCAGCACATAGGTGATGCCGATGATGCGGATCAGCCAGTAGATGAAACGTGAGGTCTGGACGATCGGAACGGCGCCCAGGCGGCCATACAGCCAATAAAGGACAAAGCCGAACAACGCCAGGTATAAAACAGGCAAAAGAACGTCGCGCCGCAGCCAGTGGCGACCTTTCACGATCCACCTCCTTCCGACAAAAAGCCGGATTCTTGCTTTTTTGCAAGAATCCGTCTCTCTTATCGTTCGCTGGCCCTCATTTTACCATGAAGCCGCCAACGCAACAAGGCAAGGGGCTTCAGATCTGGCTCAGAGTGACGCCGGAGCGGCTGCTGGTCGGTTTGTAGTCGGAAGGAAGCTCTTCCAGCAAGGTCAGTCGGACCGTGATCTCGCGGCCGTTTCGCACCACCGTCAGGGTCATGACATCGCCGGGTTTGCGGGCGTTCTTGCGGGCGTTGAGTTGCTCGATCGTCACGGTTTTTTCACCGTCGACGGCCGTGATGATGTCTTTGACCTGGAGACCGGCCTTGTCCGCGGCGCTGCCGCTTTCAATCTCGACGATGTAGATGCCTTCCGTCAGGCGGTAGTATTCAGCCATCTGGGCGCTGACATCGCGCGCGACGATGCCGATCTTGGGCCGGCCGCGCACGTAACCGAACTGGATCAGGCTCTCGATGATCGGTTCGGCATGTTTGATCGGGATGGCGAAACCCAGTCCTTCAACGCCCGTGCCGGCGTTCTTGGCCGTGTTGATCCCGATCACCTCGCCGAACGAGTTGAACAGGGCGCCGCCGGAATTGCCGGAGTTGATCGCGGCATCGGTCTGGAGCAGATTCAGCCGCTGCGGGCCGCTGCTGCTGTTCAAGGTGATTTCCCGGTCCAGTGCGCTGATGATGCCCGCCGTGACGGTGCCGCTCAGTTCACCCAGGGGGTTGCCGATCGCGACGGCCAGCTCGCCGACCAGCAGGTCGTCCGAATCGCCCAGCACCACGGTCGGCAGGTCGGTCGCGTCGATCTTGATCACGGCAATGTCGTTGCTGGGATCGGTACCAACCAGAACCGCTTCATAGACATCGTCATTGTCGAGCACGACCGTGATCGCCTCGGCGCCTTCGATGACATGGTTGTTCGTGACGATGTAGCCGTTGTCGGTGATGATGAACCCGGAGCCGGCGGCCGTCGGCCGGTAAATCTGGCCGAACATGTCTGTCGCGGTCATTTCGGTGGTTATGGCGACCACAGCCGGTTTGCCCTGGGCTGCGATCTCCATGATCGTCAAGGTCTTCTTGCCGTCCTCATGGCGGCTGGCCGCATCCGCCAGGCTGAAATGCGGGTCGGTCAATGTTCCGCTCGTCGTCGGCCGGACGCTTTCGGCAACTGTCGTCGCGGTTGTCTGAGCCGGCACGGTCGTCTGGCTGGTCGTCGGCGCCGTCTGCCGGGTCAGCAGATATACCGCCGTGCCGGTCAAGGCTGAGAACAGCACCGTGATCGACAGCACCAGGGCCACGATGCCCAGGGTGCGCGCCGCTGAACGCGGTTTTTTCGGCGGTCGTCCGGATCCCTGCTGATAAGGGTCCGGGTAAACGTACGATGTGCTGTTGTATTGCCAGCTGGTTGGTTGGTTCGTCGTGTTCTGCTTTTCATCGTTATCGGTAGCCATCTTAATCCCTCGCTTTATCTGCCGGCACAGCCACAGGACCGGCTGCGCATCTGTTCTCTGCTTACACTTATTTTATACCGTTTCATCTTGATAGCAAAAAGAAAGAATTGAAAATCATTTTGACCGGGCTGTGACCATTTTGTGACAACGGCCTGCACTTTGCATCCAGGCCGGCATATGCTAAAATAAGGCACCGGCAAACAGATGAACCGCACCAGGCAGAAAGCGAGGCAGGACGACCTTGAAGCACGACCCGATTGCCCGAGATGGCTGGCACCTGATTCTCATCGCCTTTCTATCCAGTGTCGGGCTGTATCTGATCCGGCCCTGGCTGGCGCTGATCGGCGGCCTTTTCCTGGTTTTCTTCTGCTTCTTTTTCCGCAATCCGCGCCGGGTTGGGCCGCTGCTCCCGGATGACCTGGTTAGCCCCGCCGACGGCAAGGTGATGGCGGTGACGCCGGTGGCCCACCAGGAAGATCTGGACGGTCCGGCTGTCTGTGTCACCATTTTCCTGTCGCTTCTGGATGTGCACATCAACCGGGCACCGATGTCAGGCGAGGTCTTTTGCCGCCGCTACCGGCCCGGAAAATACCTGCCGGCGTTCAAGTCCCACGCCTCCGCGCTGAACGAACGCAACACGATCGGGATTGCTCAGGGTGCCCGCAAGGTGCTCGTGCACCAGATCACGGGGTTTCTGGCCAGGCGGATCGTCTGCGACGTCCAGCCCGGCAGCCAATTGGTTCAACGGCAGCGCTTCGGAATGATCCGTTTCGGATCCTGCACGGAGCTGGTCTGCCCGCAGGAAGTGACTGTTCTGGTCAAGCCCGGCGATCCCGTGCGCGCTGGCGTGACCGTCCTGGCCCGCTTCCCGAAACAAGACACGTGAGGGTGACATGATTCGCAAGAACCTGCCCAACATGCTGACGCTGGCCAACCTGGCCCTGGGCGTCCTGGCTATTCTGGTCGCCTCCTCGACCGGCAAATTTTCGATCAGCCAGCCGGGTGACGACATCAACCTGGTCTATTACAGCTGCCTGTGCGTCATGGCCGCCGCGGTGTTCGACCGCTTTGACGGCAAGCTGGCCCGCAGGCTCGACGCGGCCAGTGAATTGGGCAAGCAGCTGGATTCGCTGTGCGACCTGATTTCCTTCGGTGTGGCGCCGGCTGTAATCGCCTGGAAGCTTCATTTTGCCTACGCATCCCTGTTTTTCCCGTTTGGCCGCCTGGCCGGTTACCTGTTGGCCGTGCTCTTCCCGATCGCCGGTGCGATCCGCCTGGCCCGCTTCAATCTCCAGGAAGATGCCAGCTGCTTTTACGGCATTCCCATCACGTTGGCCGGTTCCCTGCTGACCCTGCTCAATTTGCTGCACACGTTCCTGTTTCTCAAGGGACGCTTCGGCCTGACCAACATTATTGTCTGCATGGCCCTGATGGTCGTTCTGTCATTTTTCATGGTCAGCAAAATACAAATCAGGAAAATCTAAAAAAAAGCCGCTTAAGGGATTGTTAAGAAATTAGTTGCGCTTTTCTCCGAGAGATTGACAAGTCAGTTTAATCTCTCGGAGAATCTATAGAGCAACTTGTTGATGTACAGTCCCTAATAATCCAGATTGCGCAGCAAGGTGCGGTGCATCAGGTAGTCGACGCCGCGTTGCAGCAGTTGAAGCATGACGAGGAACAGCGCCGGCACCAGGGTTGCCGCCAGCAGAATGCCGACGAAAGTCAGCACCACCTGCAGCCCTCCGGCGATGATGCCGACCATCATGCCGACGGCCTGGCCCATGGCGGCGAACGTTTCGGTGGCATGGGCGATCGTCTGATTGACGTATTCGAGCAGCTGCTCCGGGAGCAGGTCGACCTGGATCGTGTAGAGGGGCAGAACATACTGGAAGAGGGCCAAAAAGGCCGCCGCCAGCTTGACCAGCTGCAAGCCCAGAACGATGGGCTTGATCAGGAAGTTCAACCGGTAGTAATAGCGGCAGGCGAAGGGCGATGCGATCAGCAGGAAAGCGAAAACAGCGACCGGCGCCCAGCGTGGCAACTCGAGCCAGGGCTGAAGGGTGCCGGGCTTAAGCTGGAGCCAGATGTATAGAAAACAGGCCAGCCAGCCGACCAACCAGTAAAAACCCGTATGGCGACGGGTCTCGTACTCGGTATCACTCCATATGGGGCCTAAGAGAAAACCTTCCAGGAAGTCCATGACTCCACCCCGAATCCGCTGATCTTCTGCTATTCTACCAGAACTTCACATGCCGGTAAACTGCGGTCTGTTGCCGCATCCGGCCGGCGGCTGCCGCTCAAATGAAAAAACAGATGCGGCTGATCTTTTCGATCATGGTCTTCAGGGGCATCCAGCAGCCCGGAACCTCGCCGCCGCTGCGAATCTGGCGGCTGCCGTCCTGAGATCGCAACGTGATCTGGTAGCTGACGGGGTCTGCATCCGCGCTGCCAGCGGCAGACTCAGACGGAGCGGCCAGCGCCTGTTGGCGAATACAGTTGTCGACCAGATCCCTGATTTCCGTGACCTGGTCATCGGTGATGGTGCGGGTAAAATTGTTGCACCATTGCCAGCTGTCATGCCAGGTCATGTAGCCGCGCACCAGGTCGACATGCGCGCGCAGACTGCCTTTGCGATAGACAATCAGCTCAAAATCGAGGCTTTCGATGTTAGCGGATTCCTGCATGCCGTCCATGCCTAACTGCTTTTCATGACGACGCCCTGGACGATGTCAGCGACATCTTCACAGGCATCGAGCACATTTTCCATGTCGTCGAGGATATCTTTCCACGTGATGATCTCGATGACGTTTTCCGGCTCCAGAAACAGCTTCTTGATGCTGTCCCGGTAGCAGCGGTCACCTTCCTCTTCGATCGTGTTGACCGCCATGACCAGTTCGTGGATCCGTTTGCCATTTTTTTTGAAAGCTTTGAAATTGGTGAGCAGCTCGACCAGCATGCCTGTCGCCTTCTGGATCAGCTGGGCGATCTGCTTGGCCTCCGGCCTGATATGGGCGATGTGAAACATGTCGAAGCGGTTGGCGACATCTTCGACCAGGTCCGTGATGTCGTCGATCGATTTGATCAGGGCGTAGATGTCTTCCCGGTCGATCGGCGTGATAAACGCGACATTAAGCGCGTCAAACAGGCGGTGGCACTCGTGGTCGGCCGCGTGTTCCAGATCGTGGATCTCGCGGGCTTTCCGGGTGACGTCCTGGTAGTCTTCCAGCAGGTCGATGAGGCGCTGGGCCGTCTGGTGCGAATATCCGATCGCCAGGATCAGGACATCGAAATAGTTGAAGTTTTCTTTTCTGCGCATCCGCTTCCCTCCTCGTACGTGGCTCTGGCTAGAAGATCAACAGGCAGAGCTTGGCCATCAGGTAGCCGATCAGGCCGCAGCCCGGAAAGGTCAGCACCCAGGCCAGGACCATGTCCTTGACGACCTTCCAGTTGACCGATGAGATCCGGCGGGCCGAGCCGACGCCCATGATCGCCGTCGTTTTGGTGTGTGTCGTGCTGACCGGGATCCCGGTCAGTGACGAAGCCAGCAGGCAGCCGGCCGCGGCAAAGTCGGCCACAAAGCCCTGGTAGCGCTCCAGCTTGACCATGTCCATGCCGACGGCCTTGATGATGCGATAACCCCCGGCCGATGTTCCCAGGCCCATGACCAGGGAACAGAGGATGATCAGCCAGCCGTGGATGGCGAAGCTGCCGTCGGCGTTCCGGCTGGCCGCGCCGTTAAGAAAAAGGGCCAGCATGAAGACGCCCATGAACTTCTGCCCGTCCTGGGCCCCATGCATGAAAGCCATGCCGCTGGCAGCGAAAATCTGGCCGCGGGTGAAAAAGCGTTCCGTGAAGGAACGGCGGGCATTGCGGAACAGGAACATGACCAGGCGGGCGATCAGGAAGCCGCTGCCAAAGCCAAGCACGGAGGAAACGCCCAGCCCGATCAGGACTTTGCTCCACTCCTGTCCGTTGATCGCGCCAAACCCGTTGCCTAACGCGATCGCCCCGCCGGTTATGCCGGCGATCAGGGCGTGGCTTTCACTGGTCGGGATGCCGAAGTACCAGGCGGCCGTGGCCCAGATCACGATGGCGAAAAGCGAAGCGGCCAGCACGATCAGGGGCGCGTCATCGGATGAAGCGCCGTCGAAGCGCACCATGTTGGATATGGTGAAAGCCACTTTGGCGTTGATCAGCGTCATGAAGCCGGCACCCAGCGTGTTGAAGACGACCGCCAGGATGACCGCGGCGCGCGGCGAAAGGCAGCGGGTTGAAACGACCGTCGCGATGGCGTTGGGCGCATCGGTCCAGCCGTTGACGAAGATGACGCCCAGGACCAGGACAATGCTGATAACCAGTGCTGCCGAAATCATGCGCGCGCCCCTAGCGGATCGTCACGCCGGCGATGATGTTGCCGCGGGTGCCGACAACCAGGCGGTTGCCGAAGACGGCGCAGGAAGACTCGATGTTGCCGGCCTTATCGCCGTTGGCACCCCGGGTCAGCTGCAGCACATCCAGCTGTTCGCCGGTCAGGCCGTCGATCAGGTGCAGCTGGCCGATCGAGTCCGGGATGATCAGGTAACCGTGGCCATCCTCGGAATAGATGTCAACCGGCGAACTCCACGAATAGTGATTCATCTTGTATTCCCAGACGATGCTGCCGTCCTGCTGGTCGAAGGCGACCACGCTGTTGCCGCTGTAGGCGCCGTTGGTCATGCAGAAACTGAAGATCACCAGATCCTTGAGACCAAGTTTGCCGATGACCGGTGTGCCCATGACGCCGCCGTTGACATCGTCGCCCTGGTTGGCCGCGTTTTTCGTGTAGCAGGGCACGAACGCTTCCCAGAGGATCTCGCCGGTCATGGCGTCGATCTTGTAGACAAACGCTTTGCCCTGGTATGTGCCGATGATATCCTTCTGCCAGTCGACCTCAGTACCGGTATAGAGCGCCAGCCGGTCACCCTCATGATGCAAAACCGGTGTGACGTCTGAATCGTCTTCCAACTGGCGTGACCAGACCGGCTGCATCGTGTTCAAGTCGACGCTGTTGAGGATGCCGGAGTTGTCGCTGTAGAAGCCGATGCCGTCATAGATGGCGATCGAGCTCTCGATGCCGTGCAGGGACAGGCCGGTCATCTTGTAGCGGTAAGTCGTAAATTCGGGGTCGATCGTCAGGCTGCGCTGGGCCGCGTCGAAGCGGGTGTTCATGCGGGCCGTGTAGATCAGGCCGTTCTCATTGGGATAAATCAAGGTGTCCGATGCGGCGTCGAAAATCGGCGACGAGTCGCAGGCGTTCCAGGATTTGCGGTAGGACGGGTCGGGGCGGCAATCCTTGTAGAGCAGCAGCGACTGGTCGATCAGGTTGAAAACCCGAAAGCCGATGCCCTTGGCGGTGCCGTTCTGATCGCCCTGGCCGACATAGAGCACCGGATAGCCGCGCGGATCGACGCAGGGCGTGCCCTTGATGGTCGCACCGACCTTGATCGGGTCGCGGGTCGGCTTGCCGTCATCGAGGTCGAGAAAATAAATATTGCCGTCCAGCGTGGCGTAAATGACTTCGACCAGGTCCGCTTTGCTTTTCTTATCCGGCACGATGTTCATGATCTCGCGCACCGGATCGTCCCATTGTACGAGCAGCGGCTGGCCGGTCCAGCCGGTCCCGGTCCAGGAGAAGGACCAGGAAGACGATTTCAGGCTGCCAATCCCCTTTTCCCATTCCTGAGTCAGGCTCTTTTCAGACAGCTCCGTCAGGCCGAAGGACGGGGCGTTTCGGAAGTTGTTGCCGCGGAACGTCAGGACGCCGGGCACCTGGTTGTAGCTCAGCGGGTCCTGCAGGGAGATGCGGAAGTTGTCCGGCCGGAGGTACGAAGAGAGAACCGAGAACGAATCGTCGAAGATCGTCGCCGTGATCTTGCGCTCGCTCGGAGACAGCCCGTCGGCGGGCGTTCCGGGGGGCAGCAAAGGCTGCTGCCCGTCATGGGCCAGCAGGGGGTTCCAGGCTTTGGGCGGCGGTGTCGGCGTCGGCGACGGCGAGGGGGTCGGACTCAGGGTCGGGGTTGCCGGCGACTGGGTGGTTGTCGGCTTGCTGCCGGATGTGCTCGACTGGGTCGGATCCGTCGGCGACGTCGGCTTCGGCTTGAAAATTTCCGGACCGTATGTGACGAACGCCACGATCAAGGTCACGGCGATCAGGATCAGGGCCAGTGTTAGCAGCGGGCCGCCCGGCGTGCGCGCGTTCCGCTTGCGGGCGCCGTAGCGCCGATCCTGGACATACATGTTTTTTTTGGCTGGCATTGCTGTCACTCCTCCCGGGGCATCTGGTTCATTTTAGCACAAATATCACGTCATGGCTCTGTGATCAGCGATTCAACCAGCCTGGCCGTATCGACAAGATCGCGAATCGCAATGCGTTCCTGGCAGGAATGAACCTGGTCCATGCCGCAGGTCAGGACAATACCGTCGAAACCGGCCTCGCAGAGCGTGTTGTTGTCGCTGCCGCCGCCTCCGGGCTGCAAGGCTCCCGCCAGGCCCAGCTTGCGGCAGGCAGCCTGGAAGCGAGCCAGAACCGGGCTTTGCGGCGAGACGGCGTAGGGGCGGTACGAGACATGGCGCTGGATCGCGACGCGCGCGCCCAGGTCGCGGGCGGCCTTTTCCATTGCGGCGCACATCTGGTCAGCCTGGGCTTCGAGCTTGGCCGCATCCCTGGAGCGGCATTCCGCGGTCACGGTGCAGGCGTCGGCGACGATGTTGGTCGCCCCGCCGCCGCAGATACGCCCGATGTTGGCAGTGGTCTCATCATCGATCCGGCCCAGGCGCATGGCCGCGATGCCCTTGGCCGCGGCCGTGATCGCGCTGACGCCCTTTTCCGGCTCCATGCCAGCGTGGGCGGAATGGCCCTGCAGATCGAAGACGAGGCCGATGTTGCCGGGAGCCTGGACGATCGCCGTTCCGGGAGACCCGCTGGCGTCGAGCACGTAGGCTTGCCGGCCCTTGAGGCGATCCAGTTCAGCATGGGTCGAACCGAGCAGGTGCTGTTCTTCGGCGACGGTCAGGAAGAGCTCGACGGTGCGGTGTTCCTGGCCGTCCTCGCGGATCGAGCGGATCGCCTCCACGATGGCCGTCAGGCCGGACAAGTCGTCGGCCCCCAGGACGGTGTCGCCACCGCTGGTGATGATGCCGTCGGGCCTGATCACAGCCCGCTTGCCTTTCCCGGGTTCGACCGTGTCAAAATGCGCGCAGAACACCAGCGGCGGCCAATCCAGTGTACCCGGCCAGGTGGCGTAGATGTTGTTGCAGTCACCCCCGATCGCTTCTTTGGCCTGGTCTTCCTCGATAGAAAGGCCCAAATCGCGCAGCTGGCTTTTAACAACCTCGGCCAGGGCGCGTTCGCCGCGCGACGGCGCGTCGATGGCGACGAGTGACGTGAAATGGCTGACAATGCGTTGTTCCTGGATCATGGGTCCTCCTTGCCGGGTTTATACCCGGTCAGCTTTCTTCAGATGGTCCTAGCCGCTTCAGGCCGGGGAAACCCTGCTGGCGCAGGACCTCGTAAGCCATCACGGCGACGGCGTTCGACAGGTTGAGCGAACGTTTGCCGGGCAGCATGGGGATGCGCAGGCATTGTTCGGGATAGGCGTCGAGCAGACTGCCGGGCAGCCCGGCGGTTTCCTTGCCGAAAAACAGCCAGGTCCGCGGGGGATAGGCGACATCGGCATAGGTCCGCCTGCCCTTGGTCGTCGCCAGAAACAAGGCGGTCTCACAGTCTGGCGGCCGCAGTGTCGCCAGCAAGGTGCCAAGGTCGGGCCAGACCCGGAGCGCGAGGTCCGGCCAGTAGTCAAGGCCGGCGCGCCGGACCTGGCGCTCGTCGAGCGAGAAACCAAGCGGCTCGACGAGATGGAGGCGGGCTCCGACTGCAACGCAGGTTCGGGCAATGTTGCCGGTATTCTGCGGGATTTCCGGCTCAACCAGCACGATCTCCAGCACCGGTCAGCTCTCCCCTCGCGCCAGCAGATCCGCGGCCAGCCGCTCGAAGCGCATCAGGCGATGGTTCATGCCCGACTTGCCCAGCGGCGGCACCATCAGGGCCCCCAATTCCCTGAGTGCCAGGTCCGGATGCTCCAACCGGACCTGGGCGGCGGCCAGGAGGTCTTCAGGCAGCAGGCTTTCCAAGCGGCGCGCCTGCAGGGCGCGAAAGAGCTCCGACTGGCGGACAGCCGTATTCGCCACGCGCTGCAGGTTGGCGCTGTCGCAGTTGACGACGCGATTGACGCTGTTGCGCATTTCCTTTTCGACGCGCAAAGATTCGAAGGTCAGCAAAGACAGGTGTGCCCCGGACAGGAGCAGGTAATCGGCCAGGTGCTGACCCTCGCGCAGATAAAGCACCTCGTAATGGCCGCGCACCGCCATGCTGCTGTTGAGGCCGAGCTGGCCCAGCAGGTTCTGCATCGTCCCGGCCGACTGGTTGGCCTGGCGGACCGCCAGTTCCATGTGGTAGGCCGCCTGCGGTTCGCTGACCGATCCGCAGGACAGGAACAGGCTGCGCAGCAGGGCTTGGCGGCAGCAGGACGACCAGGCCGCGATATCGGCTCGGTTTGCGGCCAGAAAGACGGTCGCGATCTCCTGGCGCAGGCGATTGACCCGCTCAGCCGGTTCGATGCGCAGCGACACCAACTCCCGGCCCTGGCGCAGGGCCGGCCGGAACCCGTAAGATGCCTGCATCATGTCGGCCAAACGGCTGGCGATGCGGGCGTGGCCGGTCGCCCAGTCGATGCGTGTTTCGCTGAATTTGCCCGCAGACCAGATGGCCGCAGCCACTTCGACCTGGCGGCAGCACGCGCTCGTACAGGGATGCCGGACCAGCTCATCCTTGATCCGGCGCGAAAACGACGTGCTGCCCGGGCTCATGATTCGGTCCTGACCAGGTTGCGGGGCCGGGTGCCGCTCTCCAGGGCCAGCCGCAGGATGACCCGGGCCAGAACCATGTGGTCGTGCCGGATCACGCCGTTGTTAATGCAGGCCAGCGGTGCGTCGACCATCCTGACCCCCAGCTGCTCAAGGGAACCGCGTTCGGCCAGCACAGGCGTCGCGCTCTCCAGGCGATAACGGGCGATCTGCTGCCGGTCGATCCAGGCGTTGTTGACCACGCAGTAGTCGAGATAGCCCTTGGCCTGGGACTGACCCAGGTGATCGAGCAGGGCCTTGACATGCTGGGCTGCGGAAAAGCCCAGGGTCTCCGCCGGCTGGGTCATCAGGTTGCAGACATAGATTTTGACCGCCGAGCTGGCACGGATGGCGCGGCGGATTTCCGAAAACAGAAGATTGGGGATGATGCTCGTAAACAGGCTGCCTGGCCCCAGGATGATCACATCCGCGCTCATCAGGGCCTGGATCGCCTCCGGCAGGGCCTGTGCCGCCGGCGGTGTCATCAGGATCTCTTCGATCGCGTTGTCCGGCGTGGCCTGGCGGTGACCGATTGCCGATTCACCCTCGATCACGCTGCCGTCGCGCAGCCTGGCGCTGATCTGCAAGTCCTGGAGCGAAACCGGCAGCACGCGGCCTTTGACAGCCAGGACCTTGGATACATTGCGCACCGCGTCATAGAAATTGGCGGATATGGCATTCATCGCGGCGATCAGGAGATTGCCGAAACTCTGCCCCTTCAGGCGGCCGTCGCTGAACCGGTAGTTGAGCAGCTCGCCCATCAGGGGCTCGGTGTCGGCCAGCGCCAGGATGCAGTTGCGGATATCGCCGGGCGGCAGGATGCCGAGATCCTCGCGCAGCATGCCGGACGAGCCGCCGTTGTCTGCCACGGTCACGATCGCGGTCAGGTTGTTGGAAAACAATTTCAACCCCCTGAGCGCGGTCGACAAGCCCGTCCCGCCGCCGATGATGGCGATCTGCGGGCCGGCCGCGGGATTCTTGGCGTACTGGATGATCTTTTCATCGGTTTCAGTCAGCATAGCACTCCATCAGCAGGGATCGTCCCGGCTGGATTTGCGCGGGTCTTTTTCCAGATCCCGGTGGTCGATCACGACGCGCAGCTTGTTGTCTCGCAGCCGGTTGGCCAGGTCCTCGGCCAGAACGACCGAGCGATGGCGCCCGCCGGTACAGCCGACGCCGATCGTGAAGCGGACCTTGCCTTCGCGGATGTAAAGGGGGATGGTAAACTCCAGCCATTGCTCCTGCATGTCCATAAACCGGACTGTTTCCGGATAGGACATGATACAGTCGACGACGGCCTGGTCCTTGCCGGACAAGGGCCTCAGTTCCGCCACGTAGTACGGGTTGGGGATAAAACGCACATCGATGACACAGTCGCAGTCGACCGGGATGCCGTACTTGAAACCAAAAGACTGGATCAGGATGGTCATCCGTTCGTCGCGGTCGGTCTCCGAAAGCATGGCGTAGAGCATGTCGCGCAGCTCGCCCGCCGTCAGCGCCGATGTCTCGATCACGTCGGAAGCCAGTTCCTTGACCGCCGCCAGGCGCTGCCGTTCCAGCTCGATGGCCTGCACGATGCTGCGGCCCTGGGCCAGGGGATGGTTGCGCCGGCTTTGCTTGTAGCGCGAGATCAGGGCCTGGTCGGTCGCGTCCAGGAAGATGATCCGGTAGGAGATGCCCATCTGGTTCAGCCGTTCCAGGGCGGGAAAGATGTCTTCGAACAGCTCCAGGCTACGCACGTCGATGACAAAAGCCATGCGGGCCGTGTCGACCGGGTGCAAGGGCAGGTTGTTGTTCTTCTTGACATACGATGAGACCAGGTCGGGCAGAATGCTGGGCGGCAGGTTGTCGATGCAAAAGAAGCCCATGTCCTCCAGGTAGTTGGCAGCCAGGCTTTTACCGGCTCCCGACATGCCCGTCAAGATCAAGATGTCCATGAAGTTTCCCCCTGTCCATGGTCGGTCTGGTCGCGGTCAGGCCGGCCAGTCGCCGATGCATTTGATCTCCGGTTCAAGCCGGACACCGGTCTGTGCGGATACAACCGCCTGGATGTGTTCGATCAGGCGGCGAACGTCACGGGCGGTGGCCGCGCCACGGTTGACGATGAAGCCGGCATGTTTTTCCGAAACCTGAGCATCGCCGATGCATAAGCCTTTGAGCTGGCAGTCGCTGATCAGTTTGCCGGCATAAAATCCCGGCGGGCGTTTAAAGACACTGCCGGCGCTGGGCAGTTCCAGGGGCTGTGACTGGCGGCGGCGCTCAGCCAGGTCGTTTATCCTGGCGGTAATCGCTGCATAGGTGCCCGGGTTCAGTTCCAGATGCGCGCGCAGGATAACCGTGCTGCGATCCGAAAAAACGCTGTGCCGGTATGAGAACTGGTGCTCTTCCCCGGTCATGTACCGGCAGTTGAGATCTTCATCCAGGTATTGGGTCTGCCGCACAACATCCTGCATGCAGCCGTCGTAGGCGCCGGCATTCATCTGGATGGCTCCGCCCAGGGTGCCGGGAATGCCGGAGGCAAATTCCAGGCCGGTCAGTTCCTGGCGGGCGGCAAATGCGGCCAGCGCCGCCAGCCGCGTTCCGGCCATGACCAGCAAGGTGTTGTCCTGGCGCTCGATGCCGGACAGGCTATCGCCGACAGCCAGCACCAGGCCGCGGATGCCCAGGTCAGAAACCAGCAGGTTGGAGCCGTTCCCGATGATCGTGCAGGGGATCTGGTGGCGTTTGCAAAACGATAGCGCCTGATCGATCTCCTGGATACTGGCCGGTTCGAAAAACGCGTCCGCCAGGCCGCCGATCCGGAACGAGGTGTGCCGGTCCATCGGTTCGCTGAAGCGCAGCCGGGCAGGCGTATCGCCGGCCAGAACGGCAAGCGCCTGGACGAGATCTTTTTGCAGCGTTTGGTTTATGGTCATGCCGCTCCTCAATAGTCAGGCCCGAAAACCCGGTCTGTCAGGGCTTTGGCCGCATTGTATCCCATTTTTTTCTGGCGGAAATTGATGGCCGCGACCTCGACGATGATGGCCAGGTTGCGTCCCGGGCGGACCGGTATCGTGATCGAAGGCACCTTGATACCGAGAATATCGGTTTCCTCCTCGTGGATGCCGAGGCGCTCGTAATGCTTTTTCTCGTCCCAAAGCTCCAGGTTGATCACAAAGTCGACATTCTCCTGGATTTTAACCGACGATACACCGTAGAGCTCCTTGACATCCAGAATCCCGATGCCGCGGATCTCGATCAGGTGGCGGATGATCTCCGGTGCGCGGCCCAGCAGCGTCGTGTCCGACACGCGCCGGATCTCAACCAAATCGTCCGCGATCAGGCGATGGCCGCGCTTGACAACCTCGAGCGCCGTTTCCGATTTGCCGACGCCGCTTTCGCCCAGGATCAGGATGCCCTCGCCATAGACCTCGATGAGCACGCCGTGCAGCGAGGTGCGCGGCGCCAGCTCGACGTTGAGGAACTTGACCAGGGAACTGGTGAACGAGGCGGTGATGTCATGGGTGCGCAGGACCGGGATGCCGTACTTGCGGGCGCATTCGATCAGTTCCGGCCAGGCCTCGTGGCTGCGCGTCAGGATCAGGCAGGGGATGCCCTTTTCGAACAGCGCGTCCAGGCGCTGCTGGCGGTCATCTGGCGTGAGCCGTTCCAGGAAGGCGGTTTCCATGTTGCCCAGCACCTGGATGCGGTCGGGGCCGAAGTGGTCGAAATACCCGGCCAGCTGCAGCCCCGGCCGGGTCACGTCGGCAACGGCGATCTGGATGTCCTCCAGATGCCCGTAGTCGGCGATGACCTCCAGGTTGAATTCCCGTACAATCGTTTTGAGGTTTACAGGCGCCATGCTTGCCTCCATCGAATTTCACTGGGTAGATTCTTGCGGACGCGTTGTCTGCGCAAGCGATTACCGGCTTTCATTATAATCGATTCGCCGGCAAAAGGAAAAGCCGGCCTGGGGCCGGCTCCTGGAGCGGGATACGAGATTCGGACTCGCGACTTTCACCTTGGCAAGGTGACACTCTACCNNACCACTGAGTTAATCCCGCAAGCGCGTAGTCATTATAGCCTGCCCCTACAAAATTTGTCAAGGCTGATTCCGCTGGAAAACGGGGCGAAAACAGGAGGCGGGCCGCAGGCTTTTCCTGCGGGTCAGACAAATTCCACGACGCGCACGGTTCGCTTGCCGGTGACGAACTGCGGCAGCGACGGGGTAAGCATCGTATCCAGATCGACGTGCAGATGACCTGTCAGCAGCGCCTTGATCAGGGGCTCAGACGTGATGGTCGCGGCGGCCTCGAGCGTCACGCTGTCGGGTTGCTGCTGAAGCAAACGATACTCGGGATAGGCGGCCATCAGCGGTTCGGGGGTCGCCATCAGGAAGGCGCAGGGGCGCTTCTTTTCGTTCATCATGAAGGTGTAGAGCGGCTCGCAATACAGCGGCGTATGCATCGTCAGCACGATCGGCCAGCCGCGTTTCACCTCGCGGCGCAGCCGTTCGAGCTGCTCGCGTTCAATGCGGTAATAGGAATTGTCGATGGCGACGAAATTGACCCCGCCGATCAGGCGCGAAGCAAAACGGATGTCGTTTGTAAAAGCGCCCTGAACGCGCGCGAGGCTCTGGTTGCGGTAGGCGGCATCCTCGAAGGCTTCGCCGACATACAGGCTGAATTCGTGATTGCCTGCCGCCATAAAGCAATCGTGGCTCAAGCAGAATTGCCTGGCATAGTCCAGGTTGGCCCAGGAAACGAAATCGATCAGGTCGCCGGTATGGACCAGCGGCGCCCCTGCATCCCGCGCGCAGGCGGCCGCATCGAGCAGAAAGGACTCGGCTTCCGGGAAATGGACCGAGCGCGCCTGCGCCAGCTCCTGCTTACGCGCGTCGTCGCGTCCGTCCGCGCGAGTCAGGTGCGTGTCACTGATGTGCACAATGGTGAAAGGGGTCTTGGCGCCAACGTTGATTCGTGTTTTGATCTGGTTCATGCTGCCATCCTTTTGCTGTTTTTCCTATTGTACCATAGGCCCGTCGCTTGCACTTGCCCATTCCCTTGCGTACAATAGAGCAATCTGCCCGGTTCGGGCAAACAGCAAAGGAGCCTGCCGCGTGGCCGTCATTGTCCAGATTTTCCTGCAGAATATCCTGCCGCTCTTTTTCCTGATCGGCCTTGGCTTTGTGCTGGACCGCCGTTTCAATCTGCAGATCACGACCCTGACCAAGATCAATTTCTACCTGTTTGTGCCGTCCTTTACGTTTGTCAACCTGTATACGACCGACATCCGCCTGGATGCCGTCAAAGCCTTTATCATCACCCTTTTGATCCTCGTGACCAATTACGGCCTCAGCTTCGTGCTGGCCAAGATCCGGAAGTATCCCAAGAGCCTCACGTACGCCTTCCAGAACTCGGTCATTTTCTATAATTCCGGCAACATCGGCATTCCGCTGGTCACGCTGGTTTTCAGCACCGGCATTTACCTGGCCGGCGACGATGCCCCTTACCTGACACTGGCCTTGTCGATCCAGGTCATGATCCTGGTCGTCCAGAACGTCAGCGTCAACACCTTCGGATTTTTCAACGCCGGCCGGGCCAGCCTCTCGATCCGCCAGGCACTGGTCAACGTGCTCAAGATGCCGACGGTGTACATGGTGCCGCTGGCCTTTCTGCTCAAGCTGGTGCCGTACGACATCCGCGTCCTGCCGATCTGGCCGGTGCTCAACTATGCCCGCAACGGCCTGGTCCCGATCGCCTTGCTGTCTTTGGGTATCCAACTGTCCAAAAGCCAGCTCAAGCTCGACAACCGCGATGTCTATCTGGCCATCTTCACCCGCCTGGTGATCGGCCCGGTGCTGGCCCTCCTCTTCATCTGGCTGTTTCAGATGGAGGGCATACCGGCGCAGGTCGTTTTCATTTCGGCCAGCGTTCCCACCGCCGTCAACACCGCCCTGATCGCCGTCGAAAACGACAACCACCCGGATTTCGCAACCCAGGTGGTCATCATGACAACGATTCTCAGTTCGCTGACAATGACCGGCGTGATCTACTTGTCCAACATCCTCTTTCCGGTCATCTGATTCACTTTTACCGGGTCACGATGACCGCACCAAACGGCATCAGGGCCAGACGGGCGAACTTGAAATACTGCAGGCCAAAAGGAATCCCGATCAGCGTCACACAGAACACCAGGCCCATGACCGCGCTGGCCAGGGCCAGTTCGAGTCCGAAAAAGACCAGCCAGAGGATATTGGCCAGCAGCGAGACCGCACCGGCCTGGCGGTAATGGATTTCACGGCCGAACGGCCAGAGCACCAGGCCGGCGAACTTGAAGCACTGGAGCCCGATCGGGATGCCGATGATGGTCAGGCAGCACAGCAGCCCGGCCAGCGCCCAGCCCAGGGACAGCGCGAAACCGCCCAGGAGCAGAAAAAGCAGGTTGCCGATCAGATTCATCGCTCAGGTCCTCGACCGGACGGTGTAGCATGTATGCAGCAACTGGTGTGCGACATGGCCGCCCGGATTGCCGAGGAATTCGCTGTACAGGGTTTTAATATCCGGGTTCTCGTGCGATTTGCGGATGGGCTTGCCTTCATCCTCGCGGTAGATCGCTTCCAGGCGCTTGCGCCGGACTTCATCGTTGACCGGCCGAGGCTGGCCGCCGCCGCTGATGCAGCCGCCCGGACAGCCCATGACTTCGATAAACACGTACGGGCTTTTTCCGGCCGCAATCTCATCCAGGAGGTGCGCCGCCCCGGCCAGGCCGCTGGTGACGGCGATCTGAGCGGTGACGCCCTCCAGGAAAGACCATTCCGGCTTGACATCCGCAAACTGGAAGGAAGCGGTCTTGATCCGCTCCAGGCCGACGATCGGCTGGACGTGCAGCTTTTCAAAAGGCAGTTCGCGGCCGGTCACGACCTCGTAGACCGTGCGCAGGGCCGCCTCCATGACACCGCCGGTCACGCCGAAGATGTCCGCGGCGCCGGTTGACTGGCCCATGGGGCTGTCGAAGGGCTCGTCCGGCAGGTGGACAAAGTCGATGCCGGCTTCGCGGATCATGTGGGCCAGTTCGCGCGTCGTCAGCACGGCGTCGACATTGGCGATGCCGTCCGTGGCCATTTCCGGCCGGGTCACCTCGTATTTCTTAGCCGTACAGGGCATGACCGAGACGACATACAGCCGTTTGGGATCGATGCCCTGTTTTTGGGCATACCAGGTTTTGGTCAGGGCGCCGAGCATCATGTGCGGCGATTTGCAGCTGGACAGATGGTCCAGGTAGGGGCTGTAGAAATGTTCGGCATACTTGATCCAGCCGGGGCTGCAGCTCGTAATCATGGGCAGGACCGGCGCTGGCAGATGGCCAGGTAAATTCAGCTTGTCCAGCTGCTCCCGGGTCACTGCGCCGCTGGCCAGGGCACCGGCCGCCAGGCGGCCCAGCAGCTCATAGCCTTCTTCCAGGATGGTCAGGTCAGCCGTGAAGTTGGTGTCAAAAACAGCGTCGAAGCCCATGCGCCGCAGCGCGGCGGCCATCTTGCCGGTGACCAGCGTCCCGGGCGGCATGCCGAACGGCTCGCCCAGCGCCGCCCGAACGGCAGGAGCGGTCTGGACGACGACCGTCAGCTCGGGATCCGCCAGGGCGTTCCAGACCATTTCCGTCGCGTCTTTTTCCTTGAGGGCGTTGACCGGGCAGACCAGGGTACACTGGCCGCAGGCTGCGCAAACCGCTGACCCCAGCAGCAAGTCGCCGCCGGGGCTGATCGACGTGCCGAAGCCCCGGTTCTGGGCATTCAGGGCGCCGACCCCCTGGATCTCGTTGCAGACCGATACGCAGCGCCGGCACAGGATGCACTTGTTGTTGTCGCGCACGATGGCGGCACTGGAGGTGTCGACCAGGTTCTTGGAGCGCTGGCCGGCGAAGCGGGAAACATCGACTTGCAGCACTTCACCCAGCTGGCGGAATTCGCAGTCGTTGCTGCGGGCACAATGCAGGCAGTCCGTCGGATGGTCGGACAGCATCAGTTCATACAGGACCTTGCGGGCTTTGCGAACCTTGGGCGTGTGCGTGCGCACCACCATGCCGTCTGTCGCCGGTGTCACGCAGGAAGCCATCAGGGACTTGGCGCCCTCGACCTCGACCACACAGATACGGCAGGCGCCGAGCTGGTGGATGCCTTCCAGGTGGCAGAGCGTGGGAATCTGGATATGGTTGCGTTTGGCCACCTCGAGGATGGTTTCGCCCGCCCGGGCGGTTACCTGTTGCTGGTTGATGGTCATGGTAAACATGTGCGGTCCCTCCTTCAGCGGCGGTCACAGCGCAGGCAGCGCATGGCTTCGGCGATGGCGTTGAGCTTATGGAACCCCCGAACGACCTCGTCGAACGAGCGGCAGCGTTCATCGGGGTCGAGACACTTCATGTCGAAGCGATCGTGTTCGACCAGTTCCGGGTCGTCGACCGGCTCGGGAATCTTGATCGGCTCCCCCTTGTTGAGGACGCCGTCGCCGCCCAGGTAACGGTCGATCGACTGCGCCGCCTTCTTGCCGTCGGCGATGGCCGTAATCACGACATCCGCGCCGCGCACGACGTCGCCGCCGGCGAAAACGCCCGGCATGGTCGTCCTGTGGGTTTCTGCGTCGATGACAAACGTGCCCCAGTCGGTCAGTTCCACCTCGTCCCGGCGGACAAAGGGCAGATCCGAGTACTGGCTAACGGCGGGGATAACCATGTCGACATCAAACGTGACGCGGTCATCCGGAATCCTGACCGGCTTGCGTCGGCCTTCCCGGTCAAAACCCTGCAGTTTCATGCGCTGGCAGACAACCCGCTCCACACCGGCCCGGCCTTCGAAATACACCGGATCCATCAGTTCATGGATGTGGATGCCCTCCTCGATCGCCTCGATGATTTCACGTTTCTCGGCCGGCATGTCCTCGATGCCGCGCCGGTAGAGGATATGCACCTCTGATGCGCCCATGCGCAGCGCGACGCGCGCCGCATCCATCGCGGTGCTGCCGCCGCCGATGACCGCGACAATGCCCTGCACCTTGACGTCGCGGCCCAGGTTGACATCGCGCAGGAAATCGATGCCATGGTAAACCCCGGGCAGCTCCTCGCCCGGGACCCCGATCTTGCGCGCATGCTGGGTGCCGGTGGCGATGTAGATGGCCTCGTGCTTCTGGCGCAGTTCCTCGAAGGAGATATCGCGCCCGATTTCGGTGCCGGTGTGGACGGTAATGCCGACCTGGCACAGCGTCCGGATCTCATGCTCGAGCACCTGCTGGGGCAGCCGGTACTCGGGGATGCCGAACGCCAGCATGCCGCCGGCCACCGGCTGGGCTTCGTAGACATCGATGGTGTAGCCCAACCGGCCCAGGTAGTAGGCGCAGGTCAAGCCAGACGGCCCGGCCCCGATGATGGCGACCGACTTGCCTTTCTTGGGGAAAACGAGATCGATCACCGGCTTGTCCGCCTTCATCGCTTCATCGGCCGCGTAGCGCTTGAGGTCCTGAATCGCCAGCGGTTCGTCCAGCTGAGCCCGCCGGCAGCGGCTTTCACAGGGGTGCGTGCAAACGCGGCCGCAGATGGCGGGGAACGGGTTTTCCTGACGAATCAGGTTATAGGCGTCGACCGGACGGTTGGCCGCGATCAGGGCGATGTAGCCCGGCACATTGACACCCGCCGGGCAGGCGTTTTCACAAGGGGAAAGGAACAAGTCGGCGCAGACACCCGCCCGGCAGTAGTGATGGCGGATGTGCTCGTCGTATTCATCGCGAAAATACTTGATCGTGCTCAGGACCGGGTTGGGTGCGGTCTGGCCAAGCCCGCACAGGGCGGTTTCCTTGATCGTCTCGCCCAGCTCGATCAGCCGCTCGACATCGCCCTCGACACCTTGCCCGCGCGTGATGCGCTCCAGGATCTCCAGCATGCGCTTCGTGCCCAGGCGGCAGGCGACGCATTTGCCGCAGGATTCATCCTGGACAAATTCCATGAAAAAGCGGGCGACATCGACCATGCACGTGTCTTCATCCATGCAGATCAGGCCGCCAGAGCCCATGATGGCGCCCAGTTCGACCAGGGACTGGTAGTCGATCGGGGTGTTCAGGTGCTCGCGGGTCAGGCAGCCGCCGGACGGACCGCCGGTCTGGGCGACCTTGAATTTCTTGCCCTTGGGCATGCCGCCGCCGATATCGAAGATGACTTCGCCCAGCGTGATGCCCATCGGCACCTCGACAATGCCGGTGTTGTTGATGTCGCCGGCCAGGGCAAAAACCTTGGTGCCGGTGCTTTTCTTGGTCCCGATGGTGTTGAACCAGTCGGCGCCGTTGCGGATGATCGCGGCGATGTTGCCGAACGTCTCGACGTTGTTGATCACGGTCGGCTTGCCGTACAGGCCGCGCTCCGATGGGAACGGCGGTTTCTGGCGCGGCTCGCCGCGCCGGCCTTCAACCGAATTCATCAGGGCGGTCTCCTCGCCGCAGACGAAGGCGCCGGCGCCGATGCGCACCTGCAGGGAGAAGGAAAAGCCGCTGCCCAAGATATCCTCGCCCAGCAGGCCGCTGCTTTCGGCTTGCCCGATCGCCTGGCCGAGCCGCTCGATCGCCAGGGGGTACTCGGCGCGCACATACACGAAGCCTGCTGAAGCGCCGATGGCGTAGCCGCCGATGACCATGCCCTCGATCAGGGAAAAGGGGTCGCCTTCAAGCAGACTGCGGTCCATGAACGCGCCCGGGTCGCCTTCGTCGGCGTTGCAGATGATGTATTTCTGATCGGCCGTCGATTTACGGGCCAGCGCCCACTTCAACCCGGTCGGGAAACCGCCGCCGCCGCGGCCGCGCAGGCCGGAGCGCTTGATCTCATCGACCACCTGCTCCGGCGTCATGGCACCAAGCGCCTGTTCCAGGGCGAAAAAACCATCCTGCGCAACATATTCTTCGAGGCTGCCGTAATCGATCTTGCCGCAGTTCTTGAGGACTATTTTCTTCTGCCGGTTAAAAAAATCGAGATCGTTCAGATGCGTCACATGCTTGCCCGTCCGCGGATCGACCGGACAGAGCTCTTCGACGATCGTCTGGTGCACCAGGTGCTGGCGCACGATCTTGATCATGTCCTCCGGCTTGAGCTTGCAGTAAAACACACCGCCGGGCTGAACCAGCATGACCGGACCGAGGTCGCAGATGCCCATGCAGCCGGTCATTTTCACTTGGACTTCATTCTGGATGCCGACGACATGCAGCGCCTCGATCAGGGCGCTTTGCACCTGGACGCAATCACAGGAGATGCAGCCGGCACCGGCACAGACCAGGACGCTCCAGCGCCAACGGGCCTGTTTGCCCAAATAGCTGTCCCGGACCGTTTCCAGGTTCTCTTTTGTGCGGATACGTAATGGGTTGGCGTTCATTTGGCGTCCCTCCTACTCATACTGGCTGAGCATATCCTGCAGCTTGTTGGGGTTGACCCGCTTGTGGACGACGCTGTCGATGGCCACCGCCGGCGCCAGGCCGCAGGCGCCAATGCAGCGCTTGACCTCCAGTGAAAACCGCCGGTCGGCTGTCGTTTCGCCCACATCGATCTGGAGCAGGTCTTTCAGGGCATCCAGCACCTTCTTGCCTCCCCGGACATAACACGCTGTTCCCAGGCAGACCTGGATCGTGTGCCGGCCTTTGGGCTGGGTCGTGAAGTACGAATAAAAAGACACCACGCCGCTGACCTCGGAAAAAGGCAGTTCCATCTGCTCGCAGATGAAGCGCTGGACCGTTTCCGGCAAGTAGCCGAAGATAGCCTGGGCCATGTGCAGGATTTGAATCAGGTTGCTGGGTTTTCGATCATAGTCCTCGATCACCTGCAGCAGCGTCTGGTACGCTTTCTGCTCGTCGATGACCGCTGTCTGACAATCACACTGCTGATCCATGTTCTCAAAACCTCCCGTATAAGCAAAGAGACATGCGTATGGCACCGCTCCGCCAGGAGCCGCTGCCGCAAACGTTTTAGATACTCCGGTTAGCCTTGACGGGCTACTCTGTTCTTGTCTCTGAAATCGGGCTTATAGAGCTGTTTCCGGCCAATGTGCAGCTGACGCAAACGTTTAAACAAGCAAAAAAATAAACGCGGTTATGCTGGCTGAGCCTGAACTCACTTTGCCCATTGTAACACAGCCTGTATTTTTTTTGCAGATCGTTCTGATAATTTTTCTGCGCGGTATTTGCCTTTTTCACCCCCCTGGATCAGGTCTTGTTCTGGTCTTCAGAGGTTTCATTTCTGCTCTTTTCGCCACATTTGTTTGCATTCTGTTCATATTCACGGGTTAAAATGGTGAACAGCGAATGAATCTTCTCACAGGAGGCTTTTTACATGAGCAAAATTGACAAAATCCCGAAACTCGTCGACAAGCGGAAAAGCGACAAGCTGGTCGCCATGCTGCACGACAAGTCTGCCGAGGTCCGGGCGGCCGCGATTGACGGCCTGGGCAAGATCGGCGATGAAACCGCCATGAACACACTCGTCGTGCTGCTGCGCGACCCCAGTCCGGAACAGCGCGCGGCTGCCGTTAAGGCTTTAGGTCTGCTGGCCGTCCGGGACACCCGCAACACGGCCGCCAAGTCGCATCTTCAGTACCTGAAAACAAGCGAAACAGACGAGACCGTCATTCAGGCGCTCGAAGAAACGATGACCAAGATCAGTCTGGCTTAATCCGGCAACCAGTGTCAGGCCTGGCCTTAGCGCCAGGCCTTGACCTTGTCCATAAAGGCACGGACCCGTTCCGGGTCAACGAAGTTCTGGAATTTGCCGTCCACTTTGAAGGTGGTCCCCACGACAGCGCCGTCCGCGACGGCCAGCTGGCGGTCGATGTTGTCGATCCGGCAGCCGGTGTTGCAGAAAATCGCTGTTTCAGGTACCGCCTTTTTGACTTTGACCAGCAGCTGCGTATCTGTTTCCAGTCCAGCCGTCAGCCCCGACACGCACAAGGCGTCTGGCTGGTTGTTGAAGACCGTGGAACGGGCGATGTCGCAGATATCCCGCTGGCCCAAATAACTGGCCGCTTCCGGCACGATGTTGAACAGCATTTTCAGGTCCGGAACCTGGACGGCCATTTTGTGGCGGACTGTTTCGCCGACCTGGGTGTTCCAGAGGCCAAAATCGCTGGCATACACGCCGGTGATGATCTCGCGGATGAAACGCGCACCGGTGGCGGCCGCCAGGTCGATCGAGGCGATTGGGTCCCACAGGACATTGACCCCGAACGGGATACGGATGTCTTGCATCAGCTCCCCGATCACGCGGGCCATCGCCGCCGTCGTTTCCGGGCGCACCTTGGTCAGGTAGGGCAGTGAAAACTCGTTGGAGAACATCACGGCGTCAACCCCGCCGTCCTGCAGAGCCAGCAGATCGCGGCGCGCCTGCGCCACCACCCAGGCCATGCCCATTTGCGCGTCATAGTGGGGATCGCCCGGCAGAGCCTGCAGATGACACATCGCGATAATCGGCTTTTTTGTTCCCAGTACTGATTCGATCCATTCCATTTGTCTTTCCTCCGCTATTTCATGGCTGCTGCAAGGCGGCCATCAGATTTTTCGTTTGCTGGTAAAGCTGCTGGTAGAGACGGACATAAGGCTGGTAACGCCGGTGCCGCCCGGGATCCGGCTGGTAAGTCGGGCCGAGGGTAACGCGGCTTTTCAGGTCTGCGACATCCGCGATATGACCCGATCCCAATGCGGCCAGCAGCGCGTCGCCGTACGCGGCCCCGAATGCCTGTCCGGATGAAAGCGGACGGCCGCAGATGTCCGCCGTCAGCTGCAGCCAGGGCGGGTTGCGGGTGCCGCCGCCGACCGCGACGATGCGCCGGGTCTCAAGGCCCATTTCCGCGAAGATCTCCAGGTGCTGGGCGATGCCGTAGCCGACCCCTTCCAGGCAGGCGCGGTAAAGGTGCTCGCGCCGATGGCCGAGTGTCAGGCCAAAAAACACGCCGCGGGCTTTGGGGTCGTGGATCGGGGTACGCTCGCCGCTCAGGTAAGGCAGCACGATCAGGCCGTCAGATCCGGGCGGAATGTCTTTGCTGTCCTGCATCAGGAGATCGTAGGCGTTCTGGCCGGTCTGTTCGGCCTTTTCCAGCACATCACGGGCCAGCTGGTCTCGGAACCAGCGGGTCAGGGTGCCGGCGGTCGACATGCCGGCCGCCACCATCCAGCGATCGCGCTGCAGGTAGGGGCCGGCCCACAGCCGGGCATCCGTACGCAGCTGGTCGACCACGTGGATCATGTAAATTGAGGAGCCGAACATCAGGAGCAAGTCGCCCGGGTCGAAGATGCCCACGCCGATGGCTTCCGCCGCCGCATCCGCCGTCCCCGTCATCACCGGCGTCCCCGCTGCCAGGCCGGTCGCCCGGGCGGCCTCGGGGGTCAGATGGCCGGCGATCTCATCGGTCCAGCGGCACTCGGCCAGCTGGTCCCGGCGGCAGAACAGGGGCAGAAGTTCGTCGTCCCAATCCGCCTTGTCCAGCATGTACAGGGGCGTGAAATAGGCGGCGGTATAATGGTCGACGACCCACTGGCCGGTCAGGCGGGCAACCAGCCAGGTCGTGCCGGTGACGAACCGGGCGGCACGATGCCAGATGTCGGGCTCGTGCTTTTTCAGCCAGAGGATCTTGGGTCCGACCGACTGCGATGTGATCGGATTGCCGGTTTTGCTGAGGACATTGTCCGCGCCCAGCAGGCGGTTCAGCTCGTCGATCTGTTCGGCCGCGCGCACATCGACCCCGTAAAGGATGGCCGGGCGCAGAGGGGTCCCCTGGTCGTCGACCGCAAGGCAGCAGGGGGCGATGGTGCTGACCCCGACAGCTTTGACCGCCTGGGGATCGACCGCCGTATCGGCCAGCAGCTGCCGGCTCAACGTGCAAAAATCACCCCACCAGGCCGTTTCCGCGTCATGTTCGGCGTACCCCGGCTGAGGTGTGGATAAGGGATGCGGCCGGGCCGCCGTGGCCTCGATCCTGCCTTCGCCGTCGATCAAAACGCCCTTGCTTTCATAGGTTCCGATGTCGATGCCGAGAAAAAAAGCCTTTCGCATATCACATCTCCGCAGGCTCAGTAGCGATGCGCGTCGAAGCCGCTGTCCAGGCCGCAAAGCAGGCGGTGCAGCAGGCGGGCCAGCTGGTCGATGTCGGACGGGTCGCAGGTCTCGACCGGCGTATGCGTGTAGCGGGCGGGGAACGCGAGCTCCAGCGCAGCCGGGCCCTCCCCTTCCAGCTGGACATAGGCCGTATCGGTCAGGATGCCGACGCCGGCGAAGCGCTGCAAGGTGAGCTGCTCAGCTGCGGCCGCCTGTTCGGCGCGCTTGACCAGCCCGGGGTGCGGGATGGTTCCGTTCAGGGTGCCGCGGCCATGGAAATTGTAAAGCATCACCGCCGGACCCTGGCCCAGGGCTGTATTGAAGGTGCCGGCCATGTCCGGTGTGTCGCCGGTCAGGACGACATCGAGCCCGATGGCCGCGTCCGGCCGGATCGACCGGGCGGCGAGCGCGGCGCCGCGCAGGTTGAATTCTTCCCAGACGGTCGCCGCCAGCCAGACCGTTCCGGGCGCAGGCTGCCTGGCCAACGATTCGGCCAGCAAGAGCAGGGCGGCACAGCCGCCCCGGTTGTCCACGGCCGTACCGCTGATCCGGCCACCCGCCAGCGTGCGGCACGCGGGCTTGTAAACGGCCGGCGCGCCGATCTGGACGCCCAGCTGCTGCGCCTCCTCCTCGGAACGCGCCCCGATGTCCGCATACAAGCTGGCGATCGGTTCCGCGCGATATTTTTCTTCGGCCGGTGTCACATGATGAGATTTGTTGCCGATCAGGCCGGGAATCCACGTGCCGTCTTGCCCGAGCACCTGGATGGCCAGACCCGGCAGCACCTTTTCCGGGACACCGCCCAGCCGTTCCAGGCGGAGAAAGCCGTTGCGGTCGATCGTCCGGACCACGAAGCCCAGCTGGTCCATGTGGGCGAAGACCATTGTAACCGGCGCCGCGGGATCCTGGCCGGGAAATCGGGCCAGGACATTGCCGGGCCGGTCGATCGTCACCTCGGCGGCCAGGGGCTTCAGCGCGTCGCGCATGTAGCGGGCGACCGCTTGCTCATACCCGGAGGGCGCCGGCAGCAGCATCAGCGCACGGAGACGTTCGGCGGCGTTCATGGCTTTCCTCCCCCGGCCAGCGTGCCCATCGGGTCCCAGGGCTCGAGTTCGATCGGCTTCTGGCCGAGGGCCTCAAGCTGTTCGCCGGTCAAGTAGCGCGTGTAGATGACCGCCTGGTAGACATAGCGGTCAAACCAGGCATCGTCCGCCACGTAATAGCCTTTCTGGCCGTTCTTGTCACCCCAGGAGTTCTCGATCTTCCAGCGGTTGGGCCGGCCGTCCTGCAGGTTGACGCCGGTCAGGACCATGGCATGGTTCATGGCGCTGTGGCGGTAGTCGAGCATGTCCGCTTTGCTCATGGACAAATCCAGGCCGAGTATACCTTCATAGTCATAGAGGCGATCGAACCAGGCGCCCTGGCCGCTGTCGCTGGCATGGCCGACGTCGCTGCCGAACCAGACGACGTGGCCGTCCTGCATCTGGCGTAAAACCAGGCTCTTCAGCTCGGCCATGTCCATGTTGAGGTAGCGGATGGGCCGGCCGCCGACCACGTTGTTGATAAACTTGACGGTATACGTGCGCCCGTACGGCTTGTCCGCGGTCGGGGCATGGATCACGCTGACCGTCTCCTGCAGCGGCATGGTCACGAACCGGCGGTAGAACGCCTGGGGTGTCAGGTCGGCAAACACATGGTAGCCGTCATCCTTGTCGGTGAATTCCCAGGTAAAAGTTTGCGGCGGCTCGCCGTAGCTCTGGCAGAACAGGCCGTACAGCTCGGCGATCATGTCCCGCTTGCGCCCGGCCAGTTCCTCGCGGCCCAGGCCCTCCCGGCAGAGGCGGCGCAGCGTGGCGGCATCCTGGCGCAGCTTGGTGGACACGATGTAGTTGAACCCCCGGGAGCCTTCGCTATGGTAGGTTTCCGGCATCGCCTGCTTGGGTACGACGCCGTACTTCTCAACCAGGTTGAGCAGCATGTCCCACTGGCCGCCGTCCGCGTAGGAGGTCATCAGCCAGCTGATCAGTCGCCCGTCGGCAGGCTCGTCCAGCGTCTCTAAAACCGATTCGAGAAACATGTTGGCTTTTTCGAATTTATCCCAGAAGGCCAGGTAGTTCTGGGAAAGCTCAAACGCCTCGAGTTTGAACTGGCGGGCGATGTCTTCCCGCATCAGGTTCAGGCCGGCAAACAGCCAGCAGCGGCCGGTGGCCTTCTGGTTGGTCACGGGCATGGTCTTGATCTCAACCGAAAAGACGTGCCGGATGTCCCGCAGGACATCGTTGCGGAATGCGGCGGCCTGCAGACCGCTTTTCGCAATGGCATGGGCGGTCAGCGGCTTGACGGGATCCTGGCGGTAGCTTTGGGCGAATGCACGCAGATCGTCCGGGGTCAGTTCTCCTCTGGTCATCGCGCTGCACCTCGTTTCGTGGCCGGCACCTGGGTGCCCGCTCTGAGCCAATACATATGCGTAGTTTAGCAGATTGAATCCCGGGAAGCAAAACAATCGACGCAATATCGACTTTGCCAGCAGACCATTTCCAGGCTCCCCACCTGCGTTTTTTCATCGAGATTACACAAGATAATAAGCAAGATAATAAGCAAGATATGGTTGCTGTCCTGGCTTTGCTGTATAATAAAATCAGAAACGAGGTGAATGCATGGCGGATTATCGGCCTCCATTTACAATCACAAACGGCATGGTCAAGCTGGTTTCGGAAATATCAGTGAAAATCGGCCGGCTGGACCGTTATCGCGAATTGGATACGAGGCCGCATTTGCGGCGCAATAACCGTATCCGTTCCATCCATTCAT
>LSQX01031690.1_pt1 | contig 52149 bp, 50 predicted proteins | sample 654561 | NCBI WGS metagenome assembly LSQX01 (sample SAMN04489861, study PRJNA283612) | anaerobic digester metagenome | isolation source: 4 biogas reactors fed with cattle manure at either 37C or 55C with and... | place: Denmark: Kongens Lyngby | collected 2014
TCGGTACAGCTGTAACCGGCTCTGAAGCTGACGGTTGGGTTATCACCAACACCTACGTAGCACCGACAATCGATACGTCTGTTGAAAAAATCTGGATTGGTGGTCCAGCTGACAAACCATCTATAGAAGTGGAGCTTGTCCGCGATGGAATAGTGATTGACACAGTGGTCCTAAGCAAGGAAAACGGCTGGAGGTACGAATGGAAAGATATAGCTCTAACCGATGAGAACGGCAACGCCTACAGCTTTGAAGTAAGAGAGAAGACAACCGGAATCCCATACATCGCAAGCGTAGATGGAACAATCGGAGGTGGATTCATTATCAAAAATACCTACTTCGAACCTGGCAAGGGTGGACAAGAGCCAAAGCCGGAAGCTCCAAAAGCCGCTGAAGCTCCTGTAAAAACTCTAGCCAAAACTGGACTAGCTCAAGATGTAATCACAATGGTGGCGGTTGCGCTTATCGGCGCAGGACTCATCCCACTTGTGCGACGTTCATAATAATACAAAAATAAGCACTAAAACACCTGTAGCGTTAAAAGTCTACAGGTGTTTTGTGCTATACTTGAGGTAATTTTATGAGTAAATTAACCAAAAAATCATCACAAAAAAACTATCGAAAGCTAATAATATACGGCTTATCTTTTTTAATGGTTTGCGGAGGTGTATACTTACTAACAATTATTCGCTCACCAATCGAAGCCCCGTCACCAGAAGCGACCACTAAGACTATAGAAGAACTTACGAAAACACGTCCCATTATCCAAGGTGAAAGGCTTTATATACCAAAGCTTGGCGTAGATTTACCAATATCAACATCACAAAGTGAGTCGGATTCTGACGAACTAGCTGTTATGGCAGATAATGTTTTAAATCGAAAACCACAAAACGGAAATCCACGAGACGGTGGTAACTACGTCTTAGCGGCCCATAGACTTGAACTAGGCTGGACTCCCGAGCAAACACGTGCCAAATCTCCACTATATAACATAGACAAGTTAGAGGTTGGCGATGAGATGTTTGTTGATTATGGCGGTGTCCGATATCGTTACAAAGTTTCAGAATACAGACAGGTAGCACCAACTGCCCTGGAAATTGAAAACCGCACTGGTATGCCGCAAATTACACTCTACAGCTGCGACTTGGCTGGCTACGATGCTGGCAGGGAAGTTGTTATAGCCAAGCCAGCAGGTACGGTTGATATATAAAAGAACCCAGGATAACCCCGAGTTCTTTTATATAATAAATTATCGCAATCCAGCTTTTGATGAGCAGGCAGGCCAAGCGCCCCAGCCCTGAGCAGCTAGCACCTTTTCGGCAGCGGCAATTTGAGCCTCTTTACTAGCATGTGCTGCAGTCGGAGAACCGTCGCCATATGCAGCCCAAGTGCCATGAGCAAATTGCAGACCACCAGTGTAGCCGTTACCTGTGTTAATGTTCCAGTTGCCACCGCTTTCACATTGAGCAATTGTATCCCAAACCCCGCCATCTACATCTGTAACTGGAGCAGCGGCTGGCTGAGCATTCTGGTATACCGCCTCTGGTTGTTGAGTATAGCTAACCTGCTGAGCATACTGAGCTTGTGCGGCAACCTGAGCTGCAGCAATTTGTGCCTGTATTTCTCCAAACCTATCTGGCAGCTCTTCAGATTCAGCTGGAATACGAACACTATCGCCAGCATTAATTAAGTCTGGGTTTGCGATGTGCGGATTAGCGTTAAAGATTCGCACATAGGTTGTATCATGCGCTGTAGCAATCGCTTCAAGCGTATCACCAGGGTTAATTTGCACCATATTAGCCTCTTGAGCACTGGCTGAAACTGTAGTCAGCAAACTGATTGTACCCGCTAAAATAAGCGATGTTAATTTTACTTTAAGGCTCATTGATTTCCTCCTTTATTACACCCGTCGTTCTTGATATGATAATAGTACGAACGTGGGCATATCCCCTATATTTGGGTAGTGCTTTAAAAAACACAAGAACTATAATATGACACAAAAAAATACGTGTCAAGCTTTTTGTAACTATTTTTAATTTGAAATTAACTAAAACTACTGTTATAATTATTTAGATATAATAAAGAAGCGTGGGAGGTAAAATACCGCTCGAACCACGAAAGGAGTACTATGGCCAAGAAAGCAGATTTGCTAGAAAAAGCTAAAGAGCTAAATCTCGAAGTTACAGAAAAGAACACTATCGCACAAATTGAAGAGGCAATTGCTAATGCAGAAAAGCGCGAAGTAAAAGAGCAGCATGTGGCTAAAGCTGGTAAGCGTAGTCAGAAATCTTTAGATGAAGCAGCCGAAAAAGCTGAAAAAGAAGCCCGCAAAGAGGCTGGCGACACTTCACCACTGGATCCAGAGGCCGAAGAGGCCAAGAAGAAAGGACCTAAACCAATCACTCGACCGCGTATTGAACGTCGTAGTAAAAAATATCAAGAAGCTGCTAAGAAGCTTGATAAAGAAAAGACCTATAGTCTAGAGGAGGCCCTAAAACTTGCCACCGAAACATCTACAACCTCATTTGATTCTAGTGTTGAGATGCACGTTCGACTTGGTGTTGATCCACGCCAGGCCGATCAAAATATCCGTGCAACCGTGAGCCTACCTAATGGTACCGGAAAAGATATAAAAGTAGCAGTTTTTGCACCTGAATCTGAACATGAGGCAGCCAAAAAAGCTGGAGCTGATATTATTGGCGACGAAAACTTTACAAAACAACTAGACAAAGAACTATTAGACTTTGATGTTCTAGTGGCGACTCCGCAGTATATGCCAAAACTTGGTAAATACGCACGTCTTCTAGGGCCGCGTGGTCTTATGCCAAATCCAAAAAGTGGCACCGTTGCGGCGGATGTGGCTAAAGCTGTTACTGAAGCAAAAGCCGGCAAGGTTGAATATCGTGTTGACAAGCAGGCTATCGTACACCTTAGTGTTGGCAAGGTTAGCTTTGGCCCAGAGAAGCTTTTACAAAATGCTAGAACTTTTGTAGATAGCCTAAATTCACAAAAGCCAAGTAGCCTAAAGGGTGTCTATGTAAAGTCAGCTACAGTTACCACGACTATGGGTCCTGGTATTAAAACTGAAATTAACGCCTAGAATAAACTTAATGCAACGCTCCGCCTGTTCTCAATATTGTAGACAGGCGGAGTTTTAATTTAAGATATAAATCAATGTGGCGCAGACTTACAATAATCATCGCTGTACTATTTAGCTCACTAATGATTGTTTTTGGTATTTCTAATCTTCTTAATAGCGGATCTGAAAATGAATTTAACTACATTAGCCACTGTATGCCGCAAAAAATATAAAACCCAACAGTCAAAGATTCTATATAAAATCTGGCAATATAAAACGTAGCTACGTAGTAAGCTTGCCGAAAAATTTTGAAATTAGTAAAAAATATCCTGTAATATTAGCCTTTACAGGTAAAACTATGGCGATTAACTACCTAGAAAAAACCTCTCAGTTAAACCAGTTACCGGCAATTATCATCTATCCACAATCTCTACCAGGAGAGCGAGGAGTACTATCCTGGCAGGGAGCGCCATACTCACCAAAAAAGGTTGATGATATCGGTTTTATAAATGATATTATTGACACTGTCACAAAAAGCCCCTGCGTTGACAGGAAGCGAGTGTATAGCATCGGAGTGTCAAACGGTGGCGGCATGAGTTGGCTTTTATCGTGTAATCTATCACATAAAATTGCTGCATTCGCTATGGTAGCTGGCGCATACTACGCACCAGAAGTCGCCTGTAAGCCAAAACGACCAGCTGCGATTTTAAGTATTCACGGCGAGCTTGACAAAGTAGTGCCGATCAACGGATCTATTAAAAAGAAACTACCACCTATTGATATGTGGATTGAGAGGCGCGCTAAGCTTAATAAGTGCTTAAAATCATCAAAAATTACCAGCGAAATTTCTAGTGGCGCAACCATGACAGAGTGGACTAGTTGCAAAAACAACGCTACAGTTCAATCTATACGACTAAACAGGGCGGGGCACAGCTGGCCAAAATCAATTAAGGTATTTTTTCAAGATACAGATCCTATCTACTACAGGCAAACTCCGATTCAAATGAATATATCTACTGCTGAGTTTATATACGAAAGCCTCCAGGAACACCACCTTTAATGCTATAATGTAACTGGGTGGGTGAACATATACAGTTTACCCTTTCTTCTACCTAAGGAGGTGTGCGAGCCGTGAGCTACGCATGCAAGGTTCTGCTTGATTCTGTGTCAAGCGCCAACAACCGCCTAACAACTATGGAGGTTACGCTGCCGCGATTTTTACTGGCAGAATTTAATACGCACAGGATGTTTAGTCGCAACTCAGCTAGCAGCCGTGCAATCCCTATCAAGAAACAGATTGAACGGATCAAAACCGACCCGTTCATTCCAGAATTTTGGGGTAGGGCAAAGCCAGGTATGCAGGCTGGCGAACAGATCGATGAAGGCTCTGTCGGTAAGGCAAAAGAGGCGTGGTTAAGCAGCATGAGCCATGCGATTGCTGCTGCTGAGCATATGGACACCATCAGTGTTCATAAGCAAACAGCTACGCGCATTCTTGAACCTTACATGTGGCAAACGATTATCGTGTCAGCCACGGAATGGTCTAACTTCTTCGCTCTGCGTAATAACGAACTGGCTCAACCCGAGTTTCAGAAAGTTGCGCAAATGATGGAAGATGAGTACGTCAAATCAACGCCAGCGCTTCTGGAGGCGAATGAGTGGCACATGCCGCTAATTCAGCCAGATGAGCTGAAGCTTGCAAGGGAAAGTCCCGACCTGATGTGCATGGTGTCGGCTGCTCGATGCGCACGAGTCAGTTATCTGACTCATGATGGAAATCGTGACATCGAGAAAGACCTGGAGCTCTACGCTCGTCTAGTTGACGGAAGTCATCTGTCTCCGCTTGAGCATGTAGCCAGGCCATCTCACTTCATCGAAGAAGACGGTCTTGAGTACTGGGAGGGCGAGTCGATCTTTATAGGAAACTTCCGTGGCTGGAAACAGCTGCGAAAGCATCTTCCTTACGAAGATGACTTCTCAAAGACACAAGGGAGGTAACCTGTTTAGCCTGGCGCAAAATGAACTGCGCCAGGCTACATCTTTAATGACATGATATAATATCAGCATGAGTGAGTTTGAGAAATTTTCCAGCCCTAACGGTGTATACAGCGATACAGAAATTACCGCCGCCCTAGAAAGCGGACATATTGTATGCGATCCACCACCAGCCAAGATTAACGGCTCAAGCATTGACGTCACACTTGGTCATTATTTTTATCATGCCGGCAATGGTCGTGAATCAGGCATATTCAATCCATTCGATAAAGATGACGTTGACCGTTACTTTGGCGACTACATGGAAGCAAAGCCTTGGTCAGATGTGCGCAAGAAAATTGCTGATAAGGCAGTCCGCGATATCGAGTATCTTGAGGGAATCCCAGAAGATCACCCAGTTATCATGCTACGACCAAATGAGCGTATTCTAGCCCACACAAATGAATTTATAGGCATAAAACCACCCGGCACAAGCTCCATGCAGGCACGTAGTACAACCGGCCGCATGGGGATATCAGCCTGCTATTGCGCTGGCTGGGGCGACCCAGGCTACATTAACCGATGGACAATGGAGGTTCATAACTTAAATGAAAAAGAACACGTTCCATTACCGGTTGGATTTAGGCTGGCGCAAATCGTATTTAGCTCAACCGGACCTGTTGGCACAGAATACGCCAAAGCAACCGGCAACTACCAAGCATCTACATCAGCGGGCTTAGAGTCTATCAAGGCCAACTGGCATCCAAGTCAAATGTTGCCTCGAGCCTACACTAACGAAATCTCTATACCAAAAAAACCTGACGGTTTACCAGAAGGGTTAAAATAGCAAATGCCAAAAGGCAAGTATGTCGTCATCGAAGGCAGTGATGGCACCGGTAAGTCTACGCAGGTTAGATTGCTGCGCCAATACTTACAGAAAAACGGCATAGACAGCATCGAGTTCCATGAACCAGAAGATGCAACTCTACCTATCACCTCAAAAATACGCAACATCATAAAAGATAAAAACCTAGAACGTAAACCAGAAACAAATCTGCTACTATTTACTATATCCAGGCACGAAATCTGGCATAAGCGCGCCAAGCCCGCGTTAGAATCGGGGGTGTGGGTGGTTGCGTCTAGAAATTACTTTAGCACACTGGTTTATCAGGGTTTTGGCGAGGGCTTAGACCGCGATTTAATAATGCTAATCACAAAATCATTCACTAGCGAGGACTATCTAAGTCCAGATGGATCAGTCATTTTAACACTAGAAAATGAGTCTGAGAGGTTAAAAAGAATTACTCACCGAGACGGCAAATCACCTAGTGATACTTTTGAGTCTCGTGACCAAAAATTTCAGAAAAAGCTTTTTGATGGCTATGTAGAGTTAGCCAAGCAGATGAACATACCTGCAATCGACTCAAACATATCACCAGAAAATCTAAATAAAAAAATAGTTAAAGAGCTTAGCGCGCAAATAGGCAAATTTTAAAATTACCATTTTTGTAAATAAAACTGGTACAATATAAGCATAATCAATACAGGTATGAAAGCTACTCTTATAAGAATAAAACGCTCTATTCGTCAATATCTAACAATTCCGGTAGAGACATCAACCTTAAAGAAAAAAACTGTTCGCAGGCTTAATTTTACCTTTGAATACATACTTTTACTAGCTGGATCGGTTGTTATTAGCACGCTTGGCCTATTGATGGATTCATCTGCAGCCATCATTGGAGGTATGATTATTTCTCCGTTGATAATTCCAATTTTATCCCTCTCATATGGAATATATGATGGCAACATCCGAATTATGCACCGGTCGCTAGTTATGATTTTTGTGTCCGTAGCTATAACTTTAGGAATATCAGTACTGATAACAGAATTATCTCCGCTGAAGAACATTACTGACGAAATATCAATTCGCACAACCCCGACACTATTGGATCTATTTATAGCCCTTAGTGCCGGCATAATAGGCATACTAGCATTATCTAGACATAAAATTGCCGAAAGTTTTGCAGGAGTAGCTATAGCCACTTCAATTGTGCCTCCGCTGTCTGTGGCGGGTATCGGCATATCATTTGGAGAAAGTTCTATATTTTATGGTGGAATGCTTTTATTTATGCTCAATATCCTTGCTATCACTTTTGTTGGCACCATATACCTTACCCTGCAACACTGGCTAGCTACAGATAAAACCCATATCTCGATACGGGCACTATCAATAATTGGTGGCAGTCTGCTTTTAATTATGTTGCCATTAGCATACCAACTTAGGAGCTACACCTACAACTTAACCGTCCAGAAAGAGTCACGCGAAGCAATTGAAACAGTTCTCAGCGGCTACCACCCTAACTCGCGTATAGACCACATAGATACAGCCGTAGGAGAGAAAAATAATCAAAAAATAATCTCTATAAATGCAAAAATTACAATAGACGAAAGCGACTCCGTCTCTTACGAACTAGAAAATCAAATCAATAAACACCTAAGAAATACCCTAAATACAAATGTTCAATTAAAACTATCGATTCAACGTTCAGTCGGTATAATCTCCGAAGAGCAATCAAGGAAAACAATAGCCACAAGAAACTTCACAGAAGCCTTTAGTGAAAAGATGGTAGAGTACCACCCTAAGGTTACTATATCAAGTATAACGCTCGATAATACTGAGGAGGACGAAGGGCTGATTGCCGTAATAAAACTAACTGGAGAAATTAAAGACACACCTTCTAAAAAATCACTTGAAAAAATTCAGGCAGAAGTATCAGACTTTCTACCCGAAAATGCTCGCTACGACATAACATATACCCCCGTAATCCAGATAAGCTCGCCCAATGCGGCTAAATCCACAAAAAAATAACCACAAAGTCGTTGACATTTTTACTTATGTAGAATATACTACATAGAGACATTGCCAGAGACAGTAGCAGCCAAGGGAAACTGAAGCTTAATCCGCTACCGAGGAATGAAACAAACAATTCATTCATAAGAGTTAGTCTTTGGTAGTGCGAGAACCAAAGACTCTTTTGCTTAAAAGACTTGGTCTTAATACTATCAGATCTTTAACAACGTATCCCAATCAATAGAAATCTAACCAAAAGGAAGGTTTATTTATGGCAATTACCCGCGATAAAAAACAATCTTTGGTTGCTGAAGTGTCAGAAATCCTTGCAGACGCAAAGATGACTGCTTTTGCCAAATATCAAGGCTTAAGCGTGGCTGAGCTTCAATCTTTGCGTGCAGCTGCTCGTGAGGCAAACGTTACTATTAAGGTAGTAAAGAATCGCCTTGTAAGAGTGGCTCTTTCGCAGAGTAGCACATATAAAAATACCGATACTTCTGCACTAGAGGGGCAACTTTTATACGCTTTTAGTAGCGAAGATGAAGTTGCACCAGCACAAGTACTAAACACCTTCGCAAAAGACCATGAAGCACTAGAGCTAGTCGGCGGTTTTAGCGAAGAGGGTAAAGTTCTTGACACTGCTGAAGTTAAGGCTCTGGCTGGACTACCAAGCAAGAATCAACTTATTGCCGAAGTTGTGTCTCAGCTACTTTCACCAGTACACGACGTCACCAATGCACTTTCTGGCAATCTGCACGGACTACTTGACGGCGTTGAAGCAAAAGCAACCAATTAATTTTACAATATAATCAAAGATAATTAAGGTAATCGTAGAATTTGATATAGACGATTTTTCCATATAATTTATCTATTTAAATAATAATTTAAGGAGTCAAAGATGGCTGATGTAAAGAAGCTTGCTGAAGAACTAACTAAACTTACAGTTCTTGAAGTAAACGAACTAAAAAATGTACTAAAAGATGAATATGGTATCGAGCCAGCTGCTGCTGCTGCAGTAGCTGTAGCTGGACCTGCTGCTAGCGGCGACGCTGGTGCTGCCGCCGACGAAAAGAGTGAATTTACAGTTCAACTTAAAGACGCTGGTGGTCAAAAAGTGGCTGTGATTAAGGCTGTTAAGGATATTACCGGCCTTGGTCTTGGTGAAGCAAAGGCTCTTGTAGATGATGCACCAAGCGCCATTAAAGAAAAGGTTTCTAAGGACGAAGCTGAAGAAGCGAAGAAGAAGCTTGAAGAAGCAGGTGCAACTGTAGAGCTTGTTTAGTTCCGCTATGGGATCGTTGTTTGAGAAAAATACCGCCTTAACATAAGGCGGTATTTATTTGCAAGCGTAAAATTTGCAACGATTTTAATTCGACCAATGTTTTTATTGTGGAAAGATGGCGGACATACCGATAGAAGATTTACTCTATCACACAATATGACACGCCGAATTTAATGATACTATTGACTTTAGTGCCCATTTGACGTATATATAGATATGATATTGTAATAAAAACAGACAAGGAACTGCGAGAATTATGTCTGAATTACCAGAGAAACAAGTCAAGCGCTTGAAATCATTGATTCAAGATGCCGAAACAAACCTAGCAGCTGCAAAAGAGCTGCTCATTAGTATTTTAGGCGAAGACGGACAAGTCGTAACGCCACGCAACAGCCAGGAAGATGTAGCTGGCAAGGTAGTTGAAGGTGTCTTTGATGGCCAAATGATGATTGGTCCAGATGGCAAAAACTATCCCGTACCAGCCAACTACGCTAGCAAATCTAAGCTCGTCGAAGGTGATATGCTTAAGCTAACCATCACAGACGATGGAGGGTTTATCTATAAGCAAATTGGTCCGACCGAAAGACGCCAAGTAATAGGAACCTTAGTTCAACACGATGGCGCTTACTACGTAGAGGCTGGCGGTAAAGAATACCGCATACTGCTAGCTAGCGTTACATACTTCCGTATTAATATAGGCGACCAAGTAACTATTATTATCCCAGAAGATAATCCAGATGCCACTTGGGCGGCAGTAGAAGCAGCCCTTTAGCCTAACAGCCTTAAAAAAACACCCCCTCTAATCAAAGTTGGGTGTTTTTTTAAGTTAATATCACAACTCTAACCACATGAGTTAGTGCTATAATAGTAACTGAAACAAGGGAGAATTATGAATAGGGCGCTGTATCGCAAGTATCGCAGCAAGAGTTTGAATGAGATTGTTGGCCAAGATCATATTACGCATGTTCTAGAACGTGCGCTTAGTTCTGGCAGCACTGGTCACGCCTACCTGTTGACTGGTCCTCGCGGAACAGGCAAAACATCTGTTGCTCGTATTTTAGCGCACGAAATCAATAAATTACCCTATACAGACGAGTCAGACCATTTAGATATTATTGAAATCGATGCAGCTAGTAACAACGGCATCGATGATGTACGCGACCTGCGCGATAAAGCTTTAATTGCCCCAATCAGTGCTGATAAGAAAGTCTACATAATAGACGAAGTCCACATGCTATCAAAACAAGCCTTCAATGCTCTCCTTAAGATACTTGAAGAGCCGCCTGCTCACGTGGTGTTTATATTAGCTACTACTGACTTCGATAAAGTTCCAGACACAATTGTAAGTCGCACACAACGTTTTCACTTTCACTTAGTTGATGTTGACAAGATTACATCACACCTTGGCTATATTGCAAAACAGGAAGATATAAAAATAGAAAAGTCAGCACTAAAAATAATCGCCGAAAGAGGTGGTGGTAGTTTCCGTGATAGTATCAGCTTACTAGATCAAATGAGAAATATATCTGATGAGAGCATTACCGCAAGCTTGGTTGAAAAAACTCTGGGACTTGCCACGCAAGATGATATAGATAATTTACTAAACTCAATCCTATCGCTTAAACCCAAAAATATTATTACCTCATTGCAAAACATAGAAGATAAAGGTGTTAGCGCTACTACAATCGCTTCGCAGCTACTATCTAGTATGCGAAAAGATATTGTGAATAACCCAACTTACGTTCATTACCTCGAAGGACTAAGTAGTGTTGCGAAATCACCCCATCCTGACATTGCTTTGCTAGTTAGCTTAATGGAGTTAGCATCCAAATCAGACACTTCAATCTCTGACCCTATACAGCAAAAAACAAAAAAAAGTGAATCGAATTCGAATAGGCCAAAAACCGTTTCAGCGACAGCAGGCTCAAGCTTAACACCAAAAATTTTAGTTAATATAGATTCATCAAAAATTAAGGTTAAACCTCAAGGGGATACTCCAGGTAAAAAGCCTAAAAATACTTTAGTAAATTTTGAATGGCAAAAAATACTTGATTTTGCCGAAGCTGATAAGTCAAAGTCAATTGGTATATATTCACTTCTGACTAAATGTAGCCCTTCGTTTAAGGACGGTACGTTAACTTTATATGCCGGTAATAATTTTTGCAAAAATAGGCTAGACTCTACAAAAAATCGAGTTCTTCTTTCGCAGATAGTGTCGGAAACTCACAGTGCCGATATCGAAATCATAACCCTTGCTCAAGCAGCTCCGCCAAAAGACGAGCAAGCGGCCAAGATTGCTGCTATGATGGGTGGAGGAGAAGAAGTTGATGTCTGACAAATCTAAAAAAGCGGCTGCAAAAGTGCCTCCTCAAAATATTGATGCTGAAAAAAGCCTACTTGGCGCCATTTTAATTGATGAAGATGTACTAGCAGACGTTAGCGAAACGGTTAAGCCACGTGATTTTTATGATAAAAATCATGAACTAATTTTTGATGGCATGATGCGCCTGTACGAAAAACATAAGCCAGTTGATATGCTGACATTGACGGATGAGCTGAAGAGAAAGGATCACCTTTCGTTGATAGGCGGGTCTGCCTATTTATCAGAATTAACCAACTATGTACCAACCGCCGCCCACGCTGAAGCCTACGCCGACCTAGTAGCCCAAAAGGCTGTCCGACGTCGCCTGATTAAAGCTAGCGGCGAAATTAGCGAGATGAGCTACGACGAAGATTCAGACACTCAAGAACTTCTCTCGAAGGCTGAGGCTGAGTTATTTAGCGTGTCAGACCAATCGCTAAAGCAAGATTTAGTTAGTATTGAAAGCGTTCTAACCGACAGTTTCGAGCGCATGGAAGAGCTTCACCAAAACAAAGGGGCAATCCGCGGAATTAGAACTGGATATCGCGACCTAGACAACATGACAGCCGGACTACAACGTAGCGACTTAATAATTTTAGCAGCCCGTCCTGCTATGGGTAAAACAACTTTAGTTACTAATCTAGCCTATAACGTAGCTACTATAGAAAAAAAGGCTGTGTTGTTTTTTAGCCTAGAGATGAGCAAAGAGCAGCTAGTCGATCGCATGTTGGCTGACGCAGCTCAGGTTGATAGCTGGAATATTCGAACCGGCAATCTTAGCGACGAAGACTTTAGTAATATTACTGACGCTATGGGCGAAATGGCCGAAGCGCCAATTTTTATAGATGATAAGCCAGGTCTAAGTGTCCTAGAAATGCGTACTAAAGCTCGACGTATCGCACATGAGCAAGAGCTCGGCTTAATTGTGGTAGACTATCTCCAGCTAATGCAAGGTAGTGGTCGTCATGACGGAAATCGTGTACAAGAGGTTAGTGAGATATCGCGTGGCCTTAAGCTGGTGGCGCGTGAACTAAATGTACCACTGATTGCACTTAGCCAGCTGTCTCGTTCGGTTGAGAGTCGCCAGCCCCCAATTCCGCAGCTATCAGACCTTCGTGAATCAGGCTCTATCGAACAAGATGCCGACATAGTTAGCTTTATCTATCGACCAGGTTATTACGAGCCTGACAACCCAGACGTAGCCAATATTACAGAGCTTATAATTGCCAAACACCGCAATGGCCCAGTTGGCAAAGTTAGCCTGTTCTTCCACCCAGAACGCCTTCGCTTCATGTCTCTGGATAAACGCCACGAGTAGCGGTATAATAAGTATAAAGATGGCAAGACAACCTATAAAAAAAATTACTCTATACCGCTGGCGTTTTTTACTTGGTTACGGATTGTTGGCACTTTCTCTAATTGGCATACTAAGCTTTGCCACACTTTACGTGCCAGGCGGCATAAACCTAGCAGAGCAAAATAGTGCCCTAAAAAGCGCCTCACTTAGACTAGACCAGCCATCCTCACTACTAGTGACAGACCTGCCTTATCATGCCCTACAAAAAATTTCGATTACTATTTTTGGCTTAAGTAACCCAAGTATAAAACTACCATCACTTCTACTTTCGTCTTTTGCAGGTATAAGCTTTATATTTCTTTTGCGAAGATGGTTTAAGCCAAGTGTAAGTGTGATTACTGCAAGCATCGCAGCTGTATCGACACCATTTATATTTCTTGCTCAGCAGGGCTCTCCGTCAATTATGGTAATTTTTTGGCCAATAATAATCTTATTGTTGGCTAGTATTAGTTTGAGAAGAGATGCTGGTAAATGTAAACTTTTAACGGTGCCACTACTTGGGGTCGCCTCGGGCCTGAGTCTTTATACACCCATGAGCTTCTTCCTGTTACTGGCCTTAGCGATAGGGGGCATGCTCCATCCGCAGATACGGTACGCCGTTCGTAAATATATAAACAAGCCCCTGATGGCATCTGCAGTAGTGATGGCGATTATTGCCATTTTGCCGTTAGCTTACATGATATATCGTACACCAGTTTTAATAATCGGGCTGGGTATCTCTAGTGGTAATTTATCATTTGATATTATGCATAATTTTAAAATCTTAGCCCTACAACTCTTTGACATTACAGGGAGAAGCACGCCCTTTACCGGAGCAGTGACACCATTCTTTACATTGCCAGCCTTACTGCTATCAGCAGCTGGAGTGTTTCAACTATTTAAAGAAAGGCATGGTGCTCAAAACTATCTGCTGACCGCCTGGATAAGCCTATTATTACCAATCACTTTACTAAACCCTCATCAACCAGAACTACTATTCGTACCCTTCATGCTCCTAACTGGAGTGGGTGTTGCCTTCACGCTAGATTATTGGTATAAATTGTTCCCGCTTAACCCATACGCCAGAGCCTTTGCGCTAATTCCCTTGATTATACTAATTGGAGGAATCATACTCACAGACACATTACGGTATTTCTATACCTACCACTACAGTGCGCCGCTCGCAACTCAATCTACGCCAGATTTAAGGCTAATAGACGAGCAAATTAAAAACGCCCAAGACCAGTCACGTCAACCTATAGTAATAGTTTCGCCAGCAGAGCACCCCTTTTATCAGCTATATAACGACGTAAAACATATGTCAATCAAGTTTACTCAAGACATAAAAACCCCCGATACTTCAAACGTAATAATTGCCACTAAAGACAGTCGTCAGACTCAATCAAAATACACGCCCAGCTCTGTTATCGCTGATGACACTGCCGGCGATGAATCAGACAGGCTCTACATATACAAAAAATAAGCAAATGATATATAATAGTAAAAGATAACTACAGAGGAGGACTAAGTATGGCGTTTGACCAAATGAAGATGCTTAATGACTTGCGTAAAGCGCAAAAAGAACTTAAAAAACAGCAAATTATTGCCGCCGCCGGCGGTGAAGATGACGATCCGGCGGTTGAAGTAACTATCAACGGCGAGCTAAAGGTTGAGAATATATCCATCAATCCTGAATACGTTGATGTGGACGATATCGAAGAGCTAGAGGGCTGGCTAGAAGCGGCAATCCGTGACGGCATGACAAAAGCACAAGAGGTAGCTGCAGAAAAAATGAAACCTCTAATGGGCGGCATGAACCTGCCTGGAATGTAATTTTGTGGCACAAAAACTATTGCCTAGCGCACTAACTGCGCTTATTGATGAACTAGGAAAATTGCCGGGCGTGGGTGTACGCACTGCTGAGCGTTACGCCTATCATCTTTTGCGCGCCCGTGATGAATCAAACGCCAGCCTGTCCAAGGCCATATCCGACCTAAAGACCGGTGTAAAATCATGCCCCGTTACTTTTGCTTTGATTGACTCCGAAGAGGATATATCGCCGCTATATAGCGACTCTTCACGCAACAAAAAGCTAATCGCAGTAGTCGAAGAACCGCTTGATATCATAGCCCTTGAGAGGACTGGTCAATACCATGGCACCTATCATGTTTTAGGCGGCGCAATTTCTCCAATTGACAATGTTGGACCCGAACAGCTTCATATCAATGAGCTGCTTGAGCGGATAAAACAAGATGAAGTTGAAGAGGTTATTATTGCCACAAATGCTAGCGTGGAAGGTGAGTCAACCGCACTATTCCTGCAAAGACACATCACTGAGACCGGCCTATCAATTAAAATGAGTCGATTGGCGCGTGGTTTACCAGTTGGTGTCGACCTTGAATATGCCGATCAAATAACCCTCAGCCATGCACTTGAAGGAAGGCGAGTGCTTTAGTAATTATCATGTACGAAATAGCTCAGTCTTTAATTGAAGAATCAAAAAAAGTTATAATCATCCAAGCGGAGAATCCGGATGGAGATAGCCTTGGCAGTAGTTTGGCACTAGAAGAGATACTAGGTGACCTTGGTAAAGAAACGGTTCTCTACTGCCCAGTAGAAATTCCAAAATACATGCGCTATATTACTGGCTGGGATAGAGTTATAAGTGATTTTGATACGTCAGCTGATCTCGCAATTATTGTAGATACAACTGCAGAAATACTTATGAGCAAGGTGCTAGAAACTCCCGGCGCACGTCACTACTTAGAGACTCATAAAGTTCTAGTTATCGACCACCACATGGACTCGGAGCCAACCCTAAGTTTCGACCATAGTCTATTGCTAGACGATGGAGTGTCGTCTAGCCAGGTTATTCATCGCTTAGCAGAGAAATCCAAATGGAAGATTAATCAATCTGCCGCTACCTCTATGCTAGCAGCTCTACTATCTGACACTCTCGGCTTAACCACTCAAAATGTTGACTCTATCGCTTACGAGACGGCGAGTAAACTATCTGCACTAGGAGCCAGCCCTTCAGAGATAGAGGAGTCTAGACGTGAATTTATGAAAAAATCCGCTGAAATCCTTACTTATAAAGGGTTATTAATCAGCAGAATCGAATACTACCTAGAGGGTAAGCTGGCAGTAATCAAGATTCCATTTGAAGAAATCGAAGCTTATAGTGATCAGTACAACCCAAGTGTACTGGTTCTAGATGAAATGCGACTAGTTACTGGAGTTGAACTGGCGGTAGCTATAAAAACCTATCCAGACGGTAAATTAACTGGAAAACTACGTGGTAACAGCCCAATAGCTGCCGATGTGGCAGGATTCTTTGGTGGAGGCGGTCATAAATACGCCGCCGGCTTTAGGATTTACGAGACCGAAGATGAAGTCATCCGCGAGCTTATTACAGCTACTCAAAAAGCCTTAGATAACTCTGCTACAATATAGCTATGAGTTTACGGTTTTACAATACACGCACACGCACAGTCGAACCTTTTAGTCCACAAGTACCTGGCAAAGTTAAGCTATATACTTGCGGTCCTACGGTTTATGACTATCTTCATATCGGTAATTGGGCAGCCTATATCTACTGGGATATCCTAGTTCGTGTACTGCAAGCAGATGGACTAGAGGTAGATAGAGTTATGAATATAACTGACGTTGGCCACCTAGTAAGCGATGCCGACGAGGGCGAAGATAAACTAGAAAAGGGTGCTCGCCGAGAAGGTAAAACCGCCTGGGATGTAGCTAAATTTTATGGAGATTATTTTTTAAATCATCTTGACACGCTTAATATCGTAAGACCTAGCCATATCACTAAGGCTACTGATTATATAGATCAACAGCTAGAGCTTGTTAGGACCCTAAAAGAAAAAGGTCACACTTATCAAACCTCTGACGGAATTTATTTTGACACAACCACCTTTCCCACCTATGCAGATTTTGCACGCTTAGACCTTAGCAAACTAAAAGAAGGGGCTAGGGTTGAGGCCAATAATGAAAAGCGTAGCCCAAGTGACTTTGCCCTATGGAAGTTTACGCCAGAAGGGCAAACTAGAGACATGCAGTGGCCGACTCCAGCAGATATAACTGATGATAATACTGAAAAACCAGGCTTTCCAGGTTGGCATCTTGAATGTTCAGCAATGAGCATGTCGATTTTAGGTGACACCCTAGATATTCACACCGGAGGTATAGACCATATACCAGTTCATCACACTAACGAAATCGCTCAAAGCGAGGCAGCAAGCGGCAAAAGATTTTGCAATACTTGGCTACACAATAACCACCTTAAAGTTGACGGTACAAAGATCTCTAAGAGCCTTGGAAACGGCTACAGGCTCGAAGACATCACAGAAAAAGGCTTTAACGGCCAAGACTTACGCATGTTTATATTGCAAAGCAGCTACCGTAATGAAGGAAACTTTACCTTTGACAACCTCGAGGCGGCAGCTCAAAGACTCAAAAACTGGAAAAGAGCCGCTAGTCTACGACATCAAACCTATAAAACCGTTGAGGTCAGAAGTGGTAATATCCCGTCATATGCTGCACAAAAATACCTAAGTGAAATACTCCACAACGATTTAAATACTCCTGAAGCGCTAGCTCATATCGACAAAGTATTTAACGAGGTTTTAGAGTCACCGCTACATGAAATAAATCGTCTAGCCTTAACAGGATTTGTTCAGCAAATTGATTCACTGCTTGGATTTACACTAGAAAACGATACGCCCGATATTACTGACAGACAAAAACAACTAATTGTCGAACGTCGACGCGCCAGAGACAACAAAGACTGGCCAACCAGCGACCAAATAAGAGATGAGCTATCTGAGCAGGGAATATTCATAAGAGACACCGCCAGATACAGCATTTGGGAGAGGCGTTAAGTTTAAATCAGTTACTTTGCAGTCTTAGCGGATTGTCGTATTTTTGAGATTAACTTTACACCGTTAGAATCTTTAGGTTTTTTAACCTTCTTGCGATTATCTAAATAATCCTCTACTAAAACTTTTATCCAGCCAGCTATTGGTATAGACACGAGTCCACCAATTAGACCAAACATATAAGTGCCTATGGTAACTGACACTAGAACAATCAAAGCAGACAACTGAACTGTCTTTGCTTGAATTGCCGGAGATACAAAGTTATTCTCAATCTGCTGATAAACAACAAAGTATATCAAAAATATAATTGCTGCAGTCACACTATTAAGCGCCAATAGGATGGTAATTAAGACACCTGCAATAGTGGCACCAAACATCGGAACTAGAGATAATACGAAAGCAATTGCAGCCACTGGCATAGTTAAATTACCAGATAAATCCTCTATAAACACAGACATGATAAAGACTGTAATACCAGCAGCCACACCTGCAATACCTGCAACGGCAATTTGACCATTAACATAGCCCTTCATAACGTCGTACATACGAGCAACAAGCTTTTGATGATGCTTCATAACCGTATTGTCGGTATAAACACTCCAGATTCGCTTCATCCAGACTGGCCCCTCAAGCAACATTAAAAAGCTCATAACTAAAACTAAAATTAAAGACACGACCGCACTAAATATCGAACCTACGCCACTGATGATATTTATACCGATATTTCCAGCCCATTCAGTAGCTTTAGTCTTTACATTATCTATAGCTTTATCTACTTGGGGCTGAAGGCTATACCTTTCTACCAAACTACTAGCCGAATCTATATGTGAACGATTTTTATCTATAAGATCTGGGATCGTTTCAGCAAAATGAGCAGTCTGCTGAATCATTGGCGGAATTACTAAAAATAAAAACCCCATCACGACAGTAACAACCGCCACAAAGGCTACTGCCGTTCCACCCAATCTACTTTTTCCAGGCATCATCCTAGCTAAATAATTCACCGGTGAATTAAGCGCTAACGCTAAAAAGAATGAAACTAAGACCATAACTAGTGCAGTCCTGGCGCTATAAAGAGCAAGTCCAACCAGGCCGAATCCAATTACAACCAACCAGAAGCGAACAAATGTTTTTGTGTCTATTTGAATTTTTACTTTCATACAATAAGTATCTCCTTATAGAATAGCAATAGTATAATTTTAGCATAAATGGTTGTTTTTGCAACTACTTTAAGTAGTAGTTGCTAAGAAATTCATTTTTAAATTCGCTAAATCTTCCCTCAATAATACTAGAACGAATATTATCTACCAAGCGTACTATAAAACGCTCGTTGTGAATCGTAGCTAAGGTATTAGACAGCAACTCGCCCGTTTTAAATAGGTGATGCAGATATGCTCTTGAATAATTTTTACAGGTATAACAATCACAAGTTTCATCAAAAGGCTGAAAATCTTTCTTAAACTCAGCTCGTTTAATGTTTATGCGACCATTTTTTGTATAGAGCGCACCGTTCCTGCCAACCCGAGCAGGGGAGACGCAGTCAAAAGTGTCGGCACCGTTTTCAATACAAGCGAAGATATCATCCGGCTCAGATATGCCTAGCATGTGACGAGGTTTGTCATCAGGCAGCTCATCACTCATCCAGCCAACAATTTCACCAATTTTTGCTTTTTCTAGAGCACCACCAAGGCCATAACCATCAAACTCCATCTTGCCTAAAAATCTAGCACTTTTACGGCGTAGGTCTTCATAATTTGCGCCCTGCACCACACCAAATAATGCTTGCGGAGGACGATGAGAGCGCTCTTGATTTAGCCTTTGATGCTCCCTTAAACTTCTAATCGCCCAGGGGTGGGTACGTTTGTCGAGTGACTCAATCTGGTACTCATACGAATGATGCAGGGTAGTTAGCTCATCGAACGCAAATGTTATGTCAGCTCCAATACTATGCTGAACCTGCATCGATACCTCTGGATTTAGTCGATGCATTGATCCGTCTAAATGCGACTTAAACGTAACACCGTCATCATCAATCGTGGCCAATTTTTCTTTTTTACTAACAATATTGCCCGAACCAGATCCGCTCATATCAATAACTTTCTTAAAGCCGACGCCTAGGCTCATAACTTGAAAACCTCCGCTGTCACTAAAAGTTGGCCCATGCCAGTTCATAAATTTTTGGATACCGCCAGCCTCATCAATTGTTTTGTGGCCTGGACGCAGATATAAATGATAAGCATTTACAAGACAGGCTTGAGCACCTGTAGCACTAAGTTGCTCTGGAGTTAAGGCTTTAAGTGTAGCTTGAGTACCAACAGGTATAAATGCGGGTGTTCTTAGTTCGCCATGAGGTGTTTTTAGCACACCTGCACGACCAAACGCACCATCAAGCTGTTTTACAACTTTAAACTCAAAACCTTCGTTCATCTGAACTATTGTACCATACAAGTAGGTTGTTAAATTCGACAAAAACTCGTAAGATAAATATATATTAAGAGGGGATTAATGTGTCAAAAAGCTCTAGTAAGCCAGTTATAGAAATAAAAAACTTCACTATGAAATTTGGAGACAAAACTGTAGTTGACAATTTATCTTTTGATGTAAAAAAAGGTGAGACGTTCGGATTTCTAGGTAGTAACGGTAGCGGTAAAACCACCACTATTCGAGCCTTGCTGGGAATATATAAACCAACTAAAGGAAACCTGCTTATAAATGGAAAAAAGTTCCAGCCTGAAGACGGTGACAATCTGGGCTACCTGCCCGAAGAGCGCGGTCTTTATAAAAAAGAATCTGTAATAGATGTAATGACTTACTTCGGTCAACTTAAAGGTTTAACTAGACAGCACGCTAGAGAATGGTCGCTAGAGTATCTAAATCTAGTCGACCTAGCTGATAAAGCTAAGTCAAAGGTCGATAAGCTATCTGGCGGCCAGCAACAAAAGGTTCAACTCGGTGTAACTATTATGAATAATCCAGATGTTTTAATTCTAGATGAACCCACTAAGGGCTTCGACCCAGTAAATCGTCGCTTACTAATGAATATCGTAGACGAACAAAAACAAAAAGGCTCAACTATAATATATATAACTCATGATATGAGCGAGGTTGAACGACTTTGCGATCGTCTAATACTGCTCAAAGACGGCAAAAAGGCCGCCTACGGAAGCGTCCAAGATGTTCTAGATAAATTTAATAAAAAAACTATGGACGATGTATTTTTGCACGTTTACGGGGAAGAAGCTCTGATACAGGAGGCTAAATAAATGGCTAATAGGCATAATCTAGGTACGGTAATCTGGTTTGAATTTGTTCGCACTATCAAAAAGCCATCTTTCTGGGCGGCCACTTTGGCTTTTCCGCTACTTATAATTGCAGTATTTGCGATTGTATTTTATAGCAGTAAAGCTAGCATGGACAGTGAACAGCGACTTGGCAAAGAGAGATTTTCGATCATCTATATAGATGAATCTGGTGTAATATCTTCAGATATAGCAAAGGGATTTCAGGCTGAATCAGTAAGTGATAAAAACCAAGCTATATCTAAGGTAAAAAGCCAAAAAATTGACGCATTCTTTTATTATCCAGCTGACACTCAAAAACAGCCAATAGAAATATATGCCAAAGATGCAGGATTGTTCGACAATGGCAAGTATGACTCTGTAGCAAAGCAAATTCTAGACCTAAGCGCGAACGCTGAGATAGGTGACCAATCGCTAGTCTCTATTATAAAAGGAGGTTCTCAGACAAACCTAACCACCTACAAAGCAAATGGAGAAAAGTCAGCTGGATGGATGGCAGCTATTCCTCCTTTAATATTTTTGGTACTATTCTATTTCACGATAGCAATGCTAGGCAATAATTTATTAAATAGCACGGTTGAAGAAAAAGAAAACCGTGTCACGGAAATGATACTTACCACACTAAACCCCACCAGTTTAATTACTGGCAAAATTATTGCCACATTTATGGCGGGGCTACTTCAGGCTGCAGTGCTAATACTGCCGATTGTCGCAACCTACTTAATACTAGGGAGCGGCGAAGCACAAAAATTAAACCTACCTAGCACGTCTTTCATTAGTCAGCTAGTTATCAGCCCAACATCTATGATAACCGGATTGCTAATTTTTATAGGTGGAATGTTACTATTTACCGGGACGCTCGTAGCTTTTGGCGCAATTATGCCCACAGCCAAAGAGGCTGGCCAGTGGTTTGGGATAGCTATGATTATGATGTTCATCCCATTCTACATACTGCAGGTAATACTTAGTAACCCTAGCCAAATTATCGTACAGATATTCACATTCTTCCCGTATACATCCCCAGTTACTGCGATGCTGCGCAATGCCTTTGGAACACTTGATGCAGTTCAGGCCAGCATTGTAATCGCTACACTTATGTTGCTTGGAGTTTTAATAATTCGCCTAGCCGTTAAACTATTTAAATATGGGGCAATGGAGTATTCATCTAAACTGTCACTGAAAAGAATTTTTAAGTAACAATTAAGAATTAATGTTTATAATTGTGTTGATATGCGAATACTAATAATTGAAGATGAAGTAAAGCTGGCCAAAGCCTTACAAAAAGTTTTACGAAGCGAAGGATATGCGGTAGACATAGAGCACGATTCTGACGGCGGCTACGCCATGGCTAGCACTGAGCCATATCAGGCGCTAATAATCGACAGAATGCTACCAGGTAATGATTTCAAAGACGGTGTAGATTTACTCAGGCAATTACGAAAAGAGGGTGTCTCTACTCCAGCTCTATTTCTGACAGCTTTGGGCAGTATCCAGCACAAGACAGATGGCCTCGATAGCGGAGCAGACGATTACTTAGTTAAGCCCTTCTCAATGGATGAACTGTTAGCTCGTGTACGTGCACTTCTAAGGAGACCTCCAGAACAAAGATCGACCATCCTGACTATCGGAGAGCTATCTCTTGATACAAACATTAGACAGGCAAAATTTAAACAAGATCTAATCAAACTAACTGCTAAAGAGCTAGCCCTGCTTGAATACTTAATGCAGTCCGAAGGCAGACCATTAAGTAAAGAACAAATAATTGCCCATGTTTGGGATTTCGATGCAGATATACTACCAAACACGGTTGAGGTATATATTAGATATCTTCGTAATAAAATTGATGCACGTTTTAATGTTAACTATATAAAGACCGTACGCGGTATTGGATACAAAATAGAGGCCTAATGCAAAATATCCAAAACATGTTCGCATCTGCCACCATAAAGCTAACAGCCTGGTATCTGCTGGGAATTATGGTTATAAGTATAACCTTTAGTTTTTTGGTTTATAATTTAGCGCTTGGAGAATTATCCGCCAGATTAGGAGTGATAGGTAGTAGCCTCGAAGAGCGTGGTGATATATTCACAAGGTTTAACTATTCATCTGTAAGAGAGCATCAGTATAATCAGGCTGCAACCAATCTGCTGACTATCTTGGTATATAGTAATTTGGTTATATTTGGCGTAGCGAGTGTAGGTAGTTACCTCTGGGCTAGGCGCACTCTTGAGCCAATTGAACAGGCGCATGAAGCCCAGAGTCGCTTCACAAGCGACGCCAGCCATGAGCTACGCACACCACTGGCCATCATGCAGGCCGAGACTGAAGCTATCTTGCGTGATAAATCAGCCACTAAGCAGGATTTCAAAACCGTCTTAATTAGTAATCTTGAAGAAGTAAAAAGATTAAACAAGCTATCGACTCTGCTGCTAAAAATTGCTCAGGTTGAAAATCAACCTGTCGACTGGCAAGAGTTCAACCTTCAAGATATTACAGATAGAGCTATAGCCACCCTACCAAAGGAACAGCAAAAATTAATTAACCTTAAAGAGAATAAAAAACCTCCAAAAACCCAAGGCAATCCAGAAAGCATCAAAGAGATTGTTATTATACTTTTGAATAATGCTATCAAATATGGCAAAAAAAATAGCCAAATAAACGTTCGCTGCTTTCGCGAAAGGGGCAAACACTGCATCAGTGTTCAGAACACCGGGCAGGGAATATCAGAAGAAGATATAGATCATATATTTAGACGATTCTACAGAGCTGACACGGCTAGAACCAATAGCGCAGACGAAGGATACGGACTTGGTTTGTCATTAGCTAAAAAAATAGCCGACATCCATCACGGTGAAATCACTGTCAAAAGCCTACCTCAAAAAACTACTACTTTTACATTAAAATTACCATAATCACATATCTTAAGCTAATATTCAGTTTCGGCTGACATACTAGCTATAGGTGATTATGAATATCTTCACCCTAACAAAAAAGGAGTATGACATGAGTACACCATCAATTGTTTATTTAAGTAAAAAAGGCATGAAGGAACTGCGCAAAAAAATTGCTAGACTAGAAAGGGAGTTGCAGCAATCACAGGTAGACCTTCGCGAAATGAGTACCGGCGACTCTAGAGAAGAACGTTTTAATAGAATAGAGAAGCTTTCAAAAATTGAATCCATCGAGGCTGAGTTGTTCGAAAAAAGAACACAGCTTGACAACGCCAAACTACTGCCTCGTAAGCGTGATGCACTTAAGGTTGCACTGGGATCGGTCGTAGATTTAATAGACACCAACGGCAGAGTGTTTCGTTATAAGCTAGTTGATAGCCTTGAAGCTAATCCAAGCGATGGTCGAATATCAGTACAAAGTCCACTTGGACAGAGCTTAATTGGTCGTCGCAAAGAAGAAACTGTCCGCTGGAACGTTGGAGTAAAATCCAACCAGCTTCAACTTATAAATATAAGTTAGTACTATCACCAACCACCACGTGCGCCAGGCTTATGTCCTGGCGCTTTTAAGTAGAGTAGTTAGTCAATCAAGTGTTATAATACTGGTAATGCTTTATTTTTCTCAAACCCCTCAACAAGTTTTGCGCTCTGTAAAATCAAGCAAAAAGGGCCTGTCTTCTCGTGAAGCAAAACGAAGACTGTTAGATCATGGCTTAAATGAAATTAAGGTTAATAAGAATCCTATTTGGCGAATAATTATTGAACCATTCGCCAATATATTTATTGCAGTTCTTGGTTTTGCTGCTGGACTTAGTATTTGGCAGCAAAACTACATAGATGCTAGCATTATTGGCTTTATTGTGGTATTAAATGCTGTCATATTCTACATACAAACCTACTCAACACAAAAAGTTTTACGTTCACTCCAGAAAAAAAGCCAACAAAGAGTAAAGGTTATACGCGACAATAAAGAAATAAAGATTGACGCGGTAAAACTAGTCCCTGGCGATATAGTAATACTAAGTGAAGGCGAAAAAATCCCAGCCGATGGTCGGATAATCTCCAGTTCACAATTACGAGTTAACGAATCTCAGCTAACGGGAGAGAGTAAACCGATTAATAAAAATATAGACCTGGTTCATAGCGAATCACCAATCTACGAAAGAAGCTGTATGACCTACCAGGGATCTTTTGTTATTAGTGGGTCTGCAAGCTTTGTCGTAACAGCCACAGGTTCAAGTACCGAATTTGGATCAATTGCCAAACTTGTTAAAAAAGATGAACTCGTTAGTCCAATTCAAAGAAAAATAGACAAGTTAATATCGCAAATAATCACTGTGATTTTGTCGATATCTATAGTTATACTTGGTTTAGCGTTAATTCGTGGTATGGAGTTGGTAGAGGCTATACGTTTCGTGCTAGCACTGGCAGTGTCTGCCGTACCAGAAAGTTTACCGGTGGCTATATCTGTCATTCTAGTGCTTGGCATGAGAAGGATGGCAGCTAAAAAGGCTTTAGTGCAAACAATGCGCTCCATTGAAACAATAGGAGCTGTCACAACAATTGCCAGCGATAAAACTGGTACGTTAACTCAAAATAAACTTGTCTTAGCTACTACCTGGCAGCCATCTAGCTCAAAAATAGACCTAACAGAACAAGCCAGTAAGTCTATTACGCTAAACGGGCACTCATTAAGCGACCCGCTGGACATATCAATTGATGAATATGCTAAAAGCGAAGGTATTAAGCGCGGCCGCCAATCGCCACTAGTTAGCTTTGCCTTTAATCAAGATTTTGCCATGAGCGGGAGCATATGGCATCACGGCAAGGACTACACCTTGCATATCAAAGGAGCTCCAGAGCATATACTACGTCGCAGTAGATTATCTGCTGCTGAAAAATCAGAAGCTAAAATTGCCCTAGAGGAGTTGGCATCAAAAGGATACCGTCTGGTAGCAATTGCTCATGCACCAGTTAAAAAACCATTCGAAACGCTAGCTGATATGCCAGACAGTCTTAAATTTACATTAGATGGATTTTTAGCCGTTACCGACCAGCTTAGACCCGAGGCCAAGAAAGCCGTTAAGTCTGCTCAAGAGGCTGGCGTAAGCGTACGAATGATTACTGGGGATCATCTTGAAACCGCCTACTTTATAGGTAAGCAGTTAGGCATAGTCGAAAAGCGAGATCAAATTTTTGACAGCCGCAAAATGGAGTCGATGAATGATAGGGAATTGGCAAAAATAATTAAGAAAACTAAAGTTTTTGCGCGTGTACTACCAGAGCAAAAATATCGAATTCTAACCATCTTAAAACGACACCAAATTACCGCAATGACAGGGGACGGAGTTAATGACGTGCCAGCACTATCTAGCGCTCATGTTGGCTTAGCTATGGGTAGCGGCTCCTCAATAGCCAAAGACGCTGGAGATATAATACTGCTTGATGACAACTTTAAAACCATAATTGACGCACTAAAAGAGGGACGTACAATAATAAGCAATGTCAGACGCATGCTATACTACCTACTGTCTACAAATACTGGAGAAATAATCACTATCATGGCCTCGCTTTTAATAGGATTACCTGTGCCCCTAGTGCCAGTACAAATTCTTTGGGTAAACCTCGTAACTGACACATTTATGGTAATCCCTCTCGGACTTGAACCTTCAGACAAAGACATCCTAAAGAAAAAACCACTTTCGCCAATAGCACCAATCCTATCAAGCCACATGATAATTAGGATGATTCTGATTGCACTATCTATGGCGGCATTAACAATCAGCGGATTTATATACTTCTTAAATACACACGGAATAGATTATGCACGCACAGTTGCATTTCATATCCTAGTTGTAACACAAATAGCTAATGCTTTTTCTGCTAGAAGTGATTTTAGCTCGATTTTAAGTCGATTGTCAGTAAAGAATACATCTTTCTATATTGGCCTGATGGCAACTTTGTTAATTCACAGCCTAACCTTATTCACGCCTATCGGGGAATTACTACATATGACAGCCCTTGAGACGACAGACTTTATTATTACAGGAATAATAGCCTTTGTGGTGCCTATAGGAATCAGTGAACTTCACAAGCTAAGTGCCAAGAAGTAGACTTACTCTTGCTCAATACTAGATTCTCGCCTGGCGATACGTCGTCCAGCACGATTGGCTATATACCATTGCAACATAACTGCTACCACAATAAAGCCTGACACCGGCAGTAGATCGGCAAAGGCTGGCTGGGTAAAGTCAAAGAAGCTACGCGCAAATCCAAACCCAAAGGCCACGCTAGCTACTACAACTGCCGCTACAATGTATAGCGTTCGGGCAACCTTTGCCCATACATCATAGGTCATCCTTAAAAGACGAGGCATCAAAAGAACAAGGTACATGCCAAAGAAAGTAGCAATAATTACTGTTGTAGTAGCTACGCTCTTATGGTCTGCTGTACCAATTTTAGACATGTACCAATAGCTAAATGTAACCGTTAACCCAGAAATAACAGATATAGGCAAGACTGCCATCAAAGTATCTCTCCAAAAGTCCTTTGGATTTACACGATAATTAGGCTTTGGCGGGAATAGAGTCCACATAATAGTTGGCATGGTTACCAAAAAAACATTCATAAAAGTGTTATGACGTGGCTCAAATGGATAAACTATACCCAACACCATTGTAGCTAGTAATAAAAATATCCCGTAAAAAATCTTATGGAAGAATAGGGTAGCGATAATCTCAATAGCTTGCATAATTCTATTGCCCAACTTCATACCAATCGGCAAAGAGTTAAACGAATTGTCAAGCAAGACTATATCAGACACTCTTCGACTAGCGGCCGCACCAGAATACATAGCCACCCCAAGATCGGCTTTCTTAAGGGCTAGAGCATCATTTATGCCATCGCCAACCATGCCAACAAACTTATTCTGCTGTTGAAATATTCTAACCAATCGCTCCTTTTGCTCTGGTAAAACTCGAGCAAAAATAACAGTACGATAAGCAGTTTTGTACCACTCTTTCTCGTTCATCTTCTCAAGCTCTGTGCCTGTTATAACACGATCGGAGTTAACTATCCCTGCTTTTTTGGCAATATACTTAACTGTATCTGGATTGTCACCGCTAATAACGCGCACACTGACTCCTCGTTGTTGCAAAAAATCAACAGTGTCAACAACTCCCTCGCGTAAATCATTACGTAAAATAATTAAACCTAATGCAGTCGTAGACTTAGGTTCGTTAACAAGCTGCTTTAGAGGTGTCTTACTGTCTGCACTAGTAGCTACAAGTAAAACCCGCTTACCCTCGCTGGTAAGGCGCGAAATAACTTCTTGCTGCTGCTTAGTGATGTGCGCAAGCTTAGAAACATATTCTGGGGCACCCATAAACAAAACTTGTGGCGAATGCTTACCAAACTTAGCCCTTACGCCACTCATTTTTCGCTCACTACTGAAAGCCATAATATCTAGCGCCTGATAGTCTGTAGGTGCCTCAAAGGCAGCCATGATTGCTTCACCCGTAGCATTACCACCACTTGTTTCCTGAGCCGTAATACCAATAAGCTCACGATAATACCGGCTATCCTTCTTGTCATCGAAAGCAATAAACTTATCAAAAACGACATCTGGCTCTGTCAAAGTTCCAGTTTTGTCAGTACATAAAACATTAAGCAGGGCCATGGCCTCAATGGCTGTTAGTTTTTGTGGAAGCACCTTAACTGCAGCTAGTTTAAGAGAGCCATACGCCAGCAATAGGGTACTTGCCAAAAGCAAGCCCTCCGGCACCACTACTACAGCTCCAGACGTTACGGTCTTGAAAATTCGCACTAAATTTTCTCCCATGGCGGCATAAACCACAATTACCAAAACAGATAGTCCGATAGCTCCGTAGGTTAAAACACTAATAGTAAGGTTAATTCTTCTCTGCAAAGGAGTAATCTCTGGAATATACTCTTTAAGCTTGCCAGTCATCTGACCAGCCCTAGTCGAAGCGCCTACTGCCACCACTTTCGCCCTAGCGCTACCCGCAACAACAGCAGTACTGGCTAGTATCATCTTACCTGGTTCTTTATCAACCGAAGCCGACTCACCAGTCAACATACTTTCGTCCACCTCAAGACCTTTACTCGAAAGAACCACTGCGTCAGCTGGAACCTCATCCCCACTAGACAAAATAATTTCATCATCCTCTTCTAGCTCTGTGTATAAAACATCCTCGGTGCGACCATTTGGCAAAATACGATGCGCCCTCGGAGCGCTCATTAGCTCAAGCTTGCGCAAGGCTAAACGAGCACGCACTTCTTGAATTATGCCAATTGTAAAATTTATTGTTATAACCGCAGAAACAAAATATGCATCCCTGAATTCACCTAACATCAAAAGTATGATGGCAAGACTGTATATAGCAATAACAATAGGGGTGAAAAAATTACGATAAACAATTCCAAAAAATTCCTTAGACTTCATGATTTCATTATAGCACTAGCAATAGGGCAAAAAACCACGAGTCACTATATAAAGTCTAGGGATAGACTGATCACTGCCTGGTAAATATTTCTATAAAACGCTATACTAAAACGCATGAGCTTACGTATGAAAATAGCCATTGGCGCAGTAGCAGCAGTTCTTGGTCTTTTTTACGTAAGCGCACTATCTAAAAACGAAGGCGATTCTCAAAACCGCACTGAATTAATCAGTAGTACATCAAAAACAACCAATACAGAAGCCACAGAAACAGCCGATAGGACAGATATTAAGCCAGAAGATATGAGCGCAAAATCAGAAGGCAATAAAGACACTGAACAGTCATCACAAACTTCGGCTAAATTAATCGATTTTAAGTTAGAAGATTTCAAAAAAACCGCTGGCACTAGGGTACTGGTTTTTCATAACCCAGCCAACGCAAGTAGCAAGAAAACTCATCTATTTATAAAAGATAATCTTAAAAGTTTTTCAAAAAAAGTTACATTTTTTACTATAGACTACACAAAGAATAAAGAATTAGTAGACCACTACAACGTTCAGCAGCCAGGCACATTAATTGCATTTACTAAAGACGGTGAAATATCTGGCATCTATGCTTCAGAGAACCCAAACCTAGAAGCTGCCAAGTCAGCTCTTGGAGTGTAGTGTAACCCTGCGTACCACCACTCAAAAATACAATCTACTGTAAAAAATATTAAAATTTGATATGGTTTATGTATGAACGATGTACTCTGTACCAACCCCGACGGTAATCAATACTATACCTCTTATGAGGGAGCTGGGTGGTAGTGCGCCAGTTTGCTGTATTACTTACAAGTATATTAGCAAGTATTATACTAGCTGGAAGTGTTGCATACGGCGTAAACTACTTTTTAGATAGGATGCTAGAAGGTGACAACGGTAAGTCAAGCAGCGTAGTGTATCATAAAGATACCACTGAACAGTCAATCAGTGTTCATCAAGACCCACTATGCTAGCTACACTTAAGTCATTAGGAGCTAGAGACAGCGACCTTGCGGAGTTGAACCTAGAGATAAAGGAAGACATGCAAGAAGCTTGTGGTTGGAGCGAGGCTGCTGGGTGCTATAAGCGTGGCGCAAGTACTATTGTAACTAGGCCTGATAGCGTAGCAGATCGAAGACATATGGCACACGAATATCTACACTACATCTGGTTCAAGCACAACCTAGATAAAGACAGACACCTAACTTCACAGCTCATAGCCTTTTACGGTAACAATCCATCATTTCAGCAGCGTATTAATGGTCAACATAATCGCTATGTAGATAGCGGTGGCTTGCAACCTACTGAATTTTTCAGCTATGGCTGTACAGAAGTGTCTAATGCTAAGCTTGGCCCATATATAGCTGCTAAGTGTAATGAGTATATAAATACTGATAGCCTGCCAGCGCTTTACTAACAACTACACCCAGTCGCAGACAACAGCAACGGTCTGCCTCCGGGGTAATGCAATAAGATTGAGCGGTCTAAGACTAAAACGTAGCGAGCTACCAACTTTTGGTTAAATATTGAAAATAAAAAATCGGACATAGTATAGCCCGAAAATATTATCTTTTAATATTTGGCTGGGATGGAGGGATTCGAACCCCCGAATGCCAGGACCAAAACCTGGTGCCTTACCACTTGGCGACATCCCATCACACTCCCGAATATTATATCATAGTTATGCAAAATGTCGCAAAATAAATTAAGAATATAGCGTAAGTCAAATAGCAAACTAAGAGTTTAACCTAATAGCTCTAGTACTATGCTACAATCTAGGTATGAGAATAAGCATAGCTATAGTAATTACTCTGTTAGCCACAACGCTACTAGGGTATGTCTACATCAGCAATGCCACGGATATACTTAATTATGAATCTCAAAATAAACAGCACCTAGACGATAGATACAGGCACTTAAAAAATACGTATAAAAAAGAACATCCAGAGGATTATAATTCAACACGAAAAGATATACTTAAAGAAGATTACATAGACGACTACAGAAAGTCCAGAAAAGACATACTCAAGAGAGAGCAGGTTGCAAAGTTTAAAAAAGCTCCACCGAACCCTCAAGAGTTGCTCGAATTAATAAATGCAGAGAGGGCTAACTCTGGGCTAAATCCACTAACTATAGACGAGGACCTTCAAGCTAGTGCACAATCGAGTGCAGACCATTACAATTTAACCAGTAACGACCCTAAAAGAAGAAATGGATACGTCAGTATCACATCTACTGGTGGCTGCGTTTATTATTCCTCTGACCACCAAATAGGCTACCTAACAAGCCGTAGTTTATTTACACGACTAAAAAACAGTTCTTCCGCCCGCTCAAATATGACCAGTCCAGAAGCTAAAAGTTTAGCGGTTGGGGTTAGCCAGCGCGAAAGAGATAACCTATCGTACATTGTTTTACTTTTTTGCAAAAAGTATAGGCAAAAAGCAATATAACCTAAGCCGTAGCATAAGCACGTTAAGTCTGATACAATAATCTAAAAGGGTTTACGTAATTAAAAGGAGTAGGGGTGAATATTCAGCGGTTTATTGAGCTAGCTAAGGGATCGAACGTATTTTACGAAGGCGAAATTAAAGACATTGATGGAATTACAGAGCTGTTATCACCGGAACGACCTCTTTTATATTGGACCATGGAGTTCTACGATAAAGATGAAAACAATATCAAGGGTGGCGGGGGACTTGGTGTACTTGCAGCCGACACTCGCAGAACCGCTCAGCAGCTTGGACTTCCTCTAGTAGTTATAACCCCTTTCTATACCACCGAAAGTCATCAAATTCTTGAAAACTTCTGGCAAAAAGAAGAGCATCGACCAGTAGTGCCCGGTCCAGAGTTTCGCAAGTTCTGCAACACCAGTGTTAGCACAAGAACACACACGGTTGTTCCCCTGGACGTCTACGATAGGGAGCTAGGTTCAACTAGAATTGTTGCCATTACAGAGCCAAATTTTGGCGAACTTTATCCAGGCAGCAATAGTGGAGATCACCGCCTATATCAAGAAGTCGCACTAGGCTTTGGTGGATACAAAGCTCTAAAAATGCAAGGCATCGAAGCCTTGTACATGCAACTGAACGAAGCTCCCACCGTATTCGCAGCTATTGCTCGCCTTGACGATTTGATGCGCACAGAAAAGTCACTAGAGCGAGCTATGGCGTCGTTGCGTCACCAAATTCTTTACACCAACCATACACTAGTTCCGGCTGTTGAAGGCGAGTTTAACAGAGCCCAGTTTGAGCATTTTGTATATCCAAATATCTTAAGCGGTGAGCTAAAGCAATGGATAAATGGTTTATTTAACCACGAAGGGCGATTAAAGCTTAGCCTTCTAACTATTGAAATTGCTGGTAAGAAAAGTGGAGTCAGCAAACTACACGCTAGAGTTGCTGATTATCGTGATCGTTATGGTAGTAAGGTTGAGTTCGAAGCTGTTACAAACGGTATTTCGCGTAAATGGATTCTTCCAAAAATTGAAAACTACTATCACATCAGTGGAATTCTTAATGCCGCGGATCTACCTAGTAATGACTACCAGGCAAGGCTGCGCATGCTTGATATGAAAACTGTTCGCAGATTGCGCCAGTCTGGACGTGATCACTTAAATACAGTTTTACGAAGAAGGAAAAATCAATACGGACACGCTACAATAATTCCTAACGATGCTGTAATTTTTGATTTTAAGCGACGCTTTGCCGGCTATAAACGTCCCGATATGGTCTTTCAAAATCCAGCCAGACTATCTAAGATCCTAGAAGACCATAACGCACATCTTGTTATGACAGGCAAGCCTCATCCAAATGATGAACAGATGAAGCAAGAACTAAAGCGCATATTAACTATGGTGCACGAAGACCCAATCATGCGTGATCGTGTTCATTATATTCAGAACTATGACGAAGAGGTCGGTCAGGCACTTTCTTTCGGGGCTGACTGTGCGATAAATGTTCCAGTAGTGGGGGAGGAAGCCTGCGGAACTTCCTGGATGAAAGACATAGCCAATATGAAACTACTTATATCAACTCCAGACGGCGGTGTAGCCGATGTTCAACCAATTGCCTGCCTCGAGGTGTCTGGCGACAACGAACCCGACTCACTGTATAGAAACATGGAAGAGGCTGCGCAAATCTTACGCAATGATGACTCCTACAAGCGAGAGTTGGTCCGATCTTTAAGTGCATATTTACCGGTAATATCTGGCCCTCGCATGATGGCGAAGTATCTTCAGCTATTTATCCAGAAATAAAGATAAATCCAATTAAAAAAGTCGGCCACAAAAGGTCGACTTTTTGATTTGCGCAAAAATTACCGAGTATTCTTATAGCTTCGCCATATCTCACGCGCCTGTTCGAAACCAATTACCCAACCAGTTTGGCGAATACTTCGATAGAATAATGTTTGTAGTAGTTTGCCATTCTTATCATAAACCTCTGGAAATCCTTGATTCTTGATTATATTATCTTCGTAGGCCGCAATATGATCCTCCGCCCACTCAATATAATCATGCTTACCCGTAACTTCATAGAGCCTGCAAAGAACTTTAATGTATTCCATACCCCAAAAGCTCCAGATAGAGTCTCCACCGTAGCTGGCAACCGCTAAGCGAACAGCTAAAAATTGCCTATGAGCACGAGTTTCCTGTTGATACTTAATAGGGAAGGGTTGATCAATTTTCTGGTCCCTAATGTATTGGACAGAGCGCTCAAAATAGGCTAGCTCATCTGACTTTGATGGATCCAAAAAGCCTGTTGCTAAAACTATTAACCAATCTGAAGAATAATATTTATTTTTGATACCTTCGTCTGATAAGTCTTCCAAAAAATAGCCATCCTCTTCAAGCCAGAACGATTGGATGATTTTCTTTTTTAATCTACTTAAAAAAGCTGTATCTTTTTTTATTACATTAAGCTTCATGGCAAGTTCAGTAGTTTTCCAAAAAATAACATTATCATAAAAAGCTGACTCACGCCTTGTAATGTCTTTAGCCCCCGACATATGTACATTCTTACGGACCAGCCCAGTCTGATCATCAAAAGCTGTTTGACGATAGTGTTTATATAAATTATCAAGAGTTAGTTTATAGATATCAATCAAAGAACGAGCTGAACTCACGGTGTCTAATTTATTATGATCCTTGCCATAATCATAAGCCCGCGCCTTTTCTTTGCCCGCCAGAGCAGCCAGCGCATAAAAAATACCATACACAGTGTCTGAAGGATATGCATAAAAATTAACACAGGTTGCCCCATATCGACCCATAGATACTATGGTAGTGGTTGGGACGGGATTTTTTTCAAAAACACCCAGCGCGTATGCAACTGTTTGTAAATATACTAATTGACGATTTTGCCAATCGTGCTCGTTACTGACAATCTGAGTATCCAGCATCGGATAGTAGAAAACTCCCAAATTACGAACAAACAAACCGTTAAAATGGTCCCCGGATATCAGCAATAGCTTATTTGGATTATAGCGCAAAGCATGAATATCACGTATAATACCGTCTACAGTTTGTGATTTTGCCGGTGGTGAATGAAAATAGCGAGTAGTGACTATATATAAGCCACATTGATATATAGCAAACCATCGCCATAAAAAATTATTTCTGGTCTTAAGCTTAGAATTATTGTTGACCGTTTCGAGTGTGCTTTTTTCTAACCTTGCGCGAAAAGGCAGCTTGACAATACTAAAACGACTGAACGGGTTAGTTACGTACGTTACTAACACAGACACCAGCGCTGCGCTGGTAAAGAAAACTTCAAACATATCCTTTATATAATACCAGAAAAACAATAACTTTTCATGGTTAATGCTGAAGTAGAACCAGGGCGGATCTTGCCGGTATATAAACCTGAATTTCCTGCTCAGAAGCAAAGTAGGAACAGTCCGCCCTAACTAAACCCTGGCCGTCAAATTCTGGAGAATCTGTGTTAAGCTCTAGGCTATAGCTTCCATCAAAAGTAGGAATTGAGTAATCCACATATGAGTTATTAGGAGAAAAGTTAAAAATAAAAACATAATTATCACGCACAAAACTAAGTAAATTGTCTTTTTGCCTTATGTTAATGTAATGAAATTCACCATTTAGGTTTTTAATAATATTAATCATAGCCTGATCAAATGACTGTAAAAATCGATACTTCAAAAGACCATCATCTGCTAAATCCCAGCGTCGCCTAGCATGCTGGTATGACCAATTATTACCAGAGCGAGGAAAATCAATCCATTCCGGATGACCAAATTCATTACCCATAAAATTTAGATAGCCGCCACCGTGCGTACTTGCAGTTAAAAGTCGGATCATCTTATGTAGACTCATTGCTCTAGCAATCTCAACATTTTTATCGTCAGCTTGCATGTGCCAATACATAGATTTATCAGCTAAGCGAAACATTATAGCCTTGTCGCCAACCAATGCTTGGTCATGACTTTCAGCGTAACTAATAACTTTCTCTTCAGGGCGAGAGGCCACTAGCTCGTAAAACAAGTGTCCCAAATCCCAATCTTCGTCCTTTCTCTCTTTAAGTGTTTTGATCCATAGATCAGGCACACCCATACTTAAACGGTAATCAAAGCCAATTCCGCCCTTATCGGTAGATAACGCTAGACCCGGCATACCGCTAGTGTCCTCGGCAATAGTCAAGCTGCTTTCAAGTGCCTGATGAGCTACGTCGTTTGCCATTTGCAAATATGCCAAGCTATCAAGTTCAACCTCATTCCCAAAGTAATCATCATATTTTACAAAGCTTTTACCAAGACCGTGGTGGCTATAAAGCATACTAGTGACACCATCAAATCTGTAGCCATCAAACCTAAATTCGTCCAACCAATAGCGTACGTTACTCAAAAGAAAATGTGCCACCTGAGGCTTGCCATAGTCGAATGTACGAGAGTCCCACTGGCTATGATTGCCACGCTCACCGGCGTGAAAGTACTGGGCAGGATCGCCTGCAAAATTACCCAAGCCCTCTTCTTCGTTCTTAACAGAATGAGAGTGGACTATGTCCATAATCACACGCAAGCCTAGCCCATGTGCTGTATCAACTAACTCCCGTAATTCATCGGGCGTACCAAAACGTGAACTTGGTGCATAAAAGTTAGCTACATGATATCCAAAACTTCCATAATACGGATGCTCGGCCACCGCCATCAACTGAACCGTATTGTAGCCAAGCTCTTTTATCCTAGGGAGAACGTTCTTTGTAAACTCTTTATAGCTAGCTACCTTTTCTTCGGTGCTAGCCATTCCAACATGAGCCTCATAAATTAATGGGACAGCTGGCTTAATAGGTCGACGATTTTTCCACTCATACGATTTCTTAGGATGATAAACCACCGCATCAAAGCCATGAGTTTTCTCGTCTTGGACTACGTAATTTGCATAGGCAGGAATTCTAAACCCCTTAGAGCGACCACCGTTCCAATAAATAAGCAACTTGTAGTGATCACCATGACGTAGAGTATTCTTTGGAAGACGTAACTCCCACTGACCATCAGACTTTAAGCTAAAAGCATAACTAGGATCTTCACTCCATCTATTCTTCTCGCAAACCAAATATATATCAGTTGCATTTGGAGCCCACTCGCGCAAAACCCAGCCTTCATCGGTAGGATGCAATCCAAAATGGTGCCACCCAAGCGAAAACTCATAGGGTGTTTTGTCTCCCAAAATTCGCTTTCGAGTGGCTTTTATATGACTTTTCTGCAATCTTATATTATCGGCAAAAGGCTGCAACCACTCGTCATAATCAAGCAAGGTTTTTTTACTGACCATTAGCATAATACTAGCACACTATCGATAGCTGCACCACCTACAAAACAGTTTACATGCTATACTAAAATCCAATGAAACAGCTAACTATTTACGAAAATATCCACTTTAGCCACATTGTCGGTGGCGGACAAGCCATCGGCGAACTACCTGACGGCAAAAAGGTATTTGCCTGGGGAGTCTTACCTAACGAAACTGCCACAATCAAGCAAACCAAAAAGAAAGCTAATTATATTGAGGCCGTTGCCACTAAAATTAGCAAAAAAAGCCCCGAAAGAACTACGCCACTAGACCCAGATAGCTACCTAAGCACCAGTCCGTGGCAAATTATAAATTTTGAGAACGAGTCACACTACAAAGCCGCTCTTATCGAAGAAGCATTCGAACTACATAATATTGTTCTACCAAACCCAATAACAATTTTTACAGATAATAAAAGTAGCCACTATCGTAACAAAATTGAATACAGCTGGTGGTGGGATAAGGAAGACAAGAAGCTTGACCTGGCCTTTTTTCGACGTGGCACGAAAGGCAAAGTACCCATAGAAAAAACAAGCCTAGCAATGCCGGCCATATCAAGGGCGTCTATAAACGTCAGGAACACTCTTCGCGCTAGGGGGGTGGAGGCCTTTAGTCTTAAGTCTCTACTCATACGGGCAAATCAAGCAAATCAGGTTATTGCTCAGCTATACGTTAAAGACGAAGACTTTCCGTCATTAAGTCACGATGAGCTTAGTAGCTTACAGGTTGATGGATTTGAGCTAATTTATTCGAACCCAAACAGCCCGGCTAGTATAATTACAAGAAGACTCCAGCAATATGGCTTAAAATCACTCACAGATACACTACTCGGAACACCTTTTACTTACGCTACAGAAGGTTTTTTTCAAATTAATATACCGGTTTATGAGCAAACACTAAAAGATATGTCAGAATGGATCACTAAAGAAGCTCCTGTAGTTGATCTATATTCGGGAGTTGGCTCAATCGGTCTAACTATCAGTGGAGAAGACGTAACTCTTGTTGAAGTTAGCGAACATGCAGTCAAAGAAATGAAGAATAACATTAAAAAACTGAATAAAAGCAAGTGCGCTAAAGCTATTTTAGCTCCCAGCGAAAAATCCCTAGACTATGTCAACCAAGATGCAACAATCATTGTCGACCCGCCAAGGGCTGGTCTTCATAAAGACCTAATTAAAACATTACTAGAAAAACAACCTCACCGTATAATCTACCTAAGCTGCAACCCTGTCACTCAAGCCCGTGACATAGCTCTCTTAGCGAAAGTTTATGGAATTCGTGAACACAAAGGTTATAATTTCTTTCCCAGAACGCCACACATAGAACACTTAGTTATTCTAGACAAAATAGATAATCAAACCTAGCTAGTGGCAATCCGCCGATAAGCAAAGCGTTTAGATGGACGCCAATGACTCTTTGCGTCAATATCAAACTGATAGATAATTCCGTTCTTAACCTCACTTATTAAAACTAGTGCTGGATTATAAGGAGCTAAAGTCTTATAAAACCTTATGTCAGCTGCGGTTACATTGCCTCGTCCAGGATAAACTTTGTGAAACTTCTCTCGACCAATCGTATCAAAATATTGCGGCTGGCCTTTGGGTGGAATATACAATTCAGCTTTCAATCCTAAGCGTGAAACAGCTTTTTGAACATCCCCCAAAACAAGCGGAGACTGCGCATGAATATATGTGTATAGCTGCTTCTTTTTAGTCAAAAAAATACTAGCAGTGCCCGTATGGCTAATTGGAATCTCCAAAGCAATCATCTGTCTAACTTCAAGATCAATTCCAAACCGGTCTTTAGACGCCTGTTCAATAGCTAAGGTATCCAACAACTCACTTTTCATTACTATTAGTATACATCAGGGGTGGGAGTATGTGAATACACCCGCTCAATGTATACTAGATATATGGACTTTACAGAGCGCTACAATCAGTTAAATAATAGTCAAAAAGAAGCTGTCGATTACATAAACGGCCCCCTAATGGTAGTGGCTGGACCCGGCACAGGTAAAACTGAACTACTAAGCATGCGTGCCGCTAATATTCTCAAGAAAACCGATATTCTACCTGAGAACATTCTTTGCCTAACATTTACAGAAAGTGGCTCAATTGCGATGCAAAAACGCCTCTCAAGCATCATTGGCCGAGACGCCTATAATGTCAGCATCTACACCTTTCACGCCTTTGGAAGCGAGGTCATTAGCCGTTATCGTGAACATTTTTATAGCGGTGCCCAATTTCGTCCAGCTGACGAGTTAAATCAGCGTCAAATCATTACCGAGATATTAAACACACTAGAACACGACAACCCCCTCAAAACCAAAATGAACGGTGAATTCACCGCCTTAAATGCCATAAAAAGCGCCATTTCGGATATTAAACGTTCCGGACTAACACCAAATGAACTTACAGATATACTAAACGCTAATGATGAGGTTATAACCTTAGCTGAACCCGTCCTGCGCGATGTGTTTGCTGGCCGGATTAGTAAATCTACCTTTGAAAAACTAGCCGATGCTGCCGAATCGCTTGCCACCATCAATGAGCCTCAGCCGATCGCTGCACTGCCAAGATTAAGCGACGTTATTCGATCTAGTCTAAAAAGCGCTCTTGACGAAGCCTCTAACCACCCAAAAATAACACCTCCGCTAACCAAGTGGAAAGGCCAATGGTTAACACAGGACGCCAAGAAGCAAATCATACTAAAGGCTACTGCACAACAAAAACGATTACGCGCCTTAGTTCAAGTTTATGATCTATATATAAAAATCATGCAAAAAGCTGAGCTATTTGACTTTGACGATATGATTGCACAAGTAGTTAGGGCTATCGAAACAAAACCAGAGCTAAGATACGAATTGCAAGAAAAATACCAATATATCATGGTTGATGAATTTCAAGATACTAACCTAGCTCAAATGCGCATTCTAAGAAGCCTAACAGATCACGAAGCCAACGAAGGCAACCCTAATATCATGGTAGTTGGTGATGACGACCAAGCAATCTATAGTTTTCAAGGTGCAGATGTTAGCAATATTATTCAATTCAGAAAGTTATACCCATCTGCAAAGCTAATAAGCTTAACCGAGAACTACCGTAGTGCCGCCACAATTCTTACGGCCGCACGCGATGTTATCACTCAGGGCGAAGAGCGATTAGAGAGGCATATTAAAGAGCTTAATAAAACCCTAACACCTAACGTGTCACCAAAATCTAGCCTAGCCGCGCTTGTAGAGCTGCCAACTCAAGCGGCCGAACGTTCATGGATAGTAAAATCTGTTCAAGAGCAAATTAGAAAAGGGGAATCTCCAAGCAATATTGCCATCTTAGCTCGTCGCCATGTCGACCTAGAACAACTTTTACCTTATTTTGCAAAAATCAATATACCAATTAGCTACGAAAAACGCGATAACGTTCTTGAAAATGAGGTGGTTCAACAGCTTGAGTTGTTAGCTAGTGTAGTTATAGCTATTTCAGAACAGAGACTCGATGAATCAAATCATTTAATATCTCAGACATTCAGCCACTCGGCCTGGTCGATTCCCCCAGAGACACTTTGGGAGATTAGCCTAAAAGCTTATCGAGATAAGATTTTATGGATTGAAGCTATGCAGTCCCACCCAAAAACTGCTAAAATTGCCGGCTGGCTTATAGCTTGCGCTGGAGCTGTTGCTCACACTCCATTAGAGCGAATGTTAGATATACTAATAGGCGAGAGCACTATCGAGAGAGTAAAAGGTTCAGAGGTTGACTACAAGTCTCCGCTAAAAAACCACTTCTTTAACGATGAACCAGATCAATATTTTTCGCACCTAGCAAACCTAAATGCTATCAGAAATAAGCTACGTGAACACAGCCTTGACAATGATCAGCCACGCCTAGTAAACTTTATCAACTTTATACAGCAGTGTAGAGATTCGCACACTAGCATTACTAGCCTACGTCAAATTGGTGACGAAGCTAACAGCGTTCGCCTAATGAGTGCGCACGCTTCAAAGGGCCTAGAATTTAACACAGTCTATCTAATTAACGCCATAGATAGCAACTGGGGAAGCAAGGCTGGCGGCGGTGGTATGAAAATATCTTACCCAGAAAACCTACGCTTACGCCAAAACAACAGCTCGCTAGAAGAAAGACTACGTCTATTTTTCGTAGGTATGACTAGAGCTAAGCATCAGTTATTCATATCACATAGTCATGACAGTGGCGACGGCAAAGAACTTTTATTAACCAGTTTTTTGGTAGAAAATAGTGAGCTTACACGTATATCGCCTAAAATAGACAACCTAGATATAGCCGAAGAAACAATCCAAAATGAATGGTATGCACCAATCATTAATCTACCCAATAAAACTATGCGCCAACAGTTGTCTAGTACACTCGATCGCTATAAATTAAGCGCCACTCATATTAATAATTTTATTGACATAACTAAGGGCGGACCTCAACAATTCCTACTTAATAATTTACTACACTTCCCGTCAGCTCGTAATCCTCACGCTAGTTATGGAAATGCCATCCATATAGCGCTGCAGCAAGCCCACGATTACATGCGTGCCCATAACCAACCGCAAGCAGAGGAGGATATACTAAGATCTTTTGAACAAACCCTACGCCAAGAACACCTAAGCTCCGAAGAATACGAACACTTTAGCTCTAAAGGCGTAGAGGCCTTGCGCAGCTTCTTGAAAGAGAAGTATAGCAGCTTTAACGTAAACCAACAGGCTGAGATTAACTTTGCACATCAACAGTCGAGACTTAGGTCAGCCCATCTTACTGGCAAGATAGACGTAGCTGATATCGACATAGAGTCCAAGACGATCTCTGTAACGGACTACAAAACTGGCTCACCACTAAAAGATTGGGACAAGGGAACTGATTACCAAAAAATAAATGCCCACAAATATCGACAGCAATTGTTATTCTACAAACTTCTAATAGAAAACTCCCGTGACTTTAGAAATTATAAATTCATCAGTGGAACCTTGCAGTTTGTCGAGCCTAATAAAACCGGCGAAATAACTTCTTTGGAGCTTAGCAATATACCAGAGGAGGAGATGCAAAGGTTCTCGAAATTGGTTGAAGCTATCTGGCAACACATTCAAGACCTGTCCTTCCCAGATGTCAGCGAATACGACCAAAACTACAAAGGTATTAAAGCGTTTGAGGACGATTTAATTAACGGAGTTATTTAATAAAATATATTGACATATCTTATAATATAGCGCATAATATTTTAAGTGAGCAGTTGTGCGTGGTGTTTGCTTTACGCTAGCGTAAGACAAGCACCGCGCATTAAACCTGCTTACAGAACAGCAGAGATAGTGCAGCGGCAGCTCTAGAATAGCGTTTTCATTCGCGTCTCAATATTCTAGAATAGCGGTGTTGTAGATCAATTCTGGTTTGCAGCACTACGGAGTGTAGCTCAGCGGTAGAGCGTCTGGCGGAGAAAGACCGTCAGAGGGTCGCAGGTTCAAATCCTGCCATTCCGACTGGGCATTTCATGCCTTGTCACTAATAGATCATTAGAGACAGTCATCGAGCACCTTGAAAGGGTGATTTAAATGGCAACCAAGGATGAATACGAAGCCGCCCGTGCCCGTGTTGCATCTGGACACGGCAACGAACGAGACAACCAGTTGGTTGAATGGGGCGCCAAACAGGCAGGATCATGGGGAAACTCCATGCGAGAAGCGCAAAAAAGTGCCGCCAAGCATGAAAAAAATCGCTCCTCGAGCTGGTTCTAGAAAGAAGAATCATCAAGCCCAAGAGTCAATCAAGACCCATTATTTGCAGCTATCTCTGCTGCATCTACCAATCTTCATAAATTAATTTGTGGAAATTGGTAGGTAAAAATCATATACTATTAATCATGTCTAACTTTTGGCAAAAACTACCACAACCATTTTTTATCTTAGCCCCCATGGAGGCAGTAACTGATGTAGTATTCAGAAATGTTATAGCTAGGGCGGGTTCGCCTGATATTTGGTTTAGTGAATTCACCAATGCAACAGGTTGGGTGTACGCAGGTCAAAAAGCCATAGCCGGAAGGCTAATTAAAACTGACAATGAACAACCGATTGTAGCCCAGATATGGGGAGGGGAGCCTGGCGACATGGAGAAGCTTGCCTCCTATTGCAAGGAGCTTGGGTTTCACGGTATAGATATTAATATGGGCTGCCCAGCCAAAAGCGCCATCAAAAGCGGGGGAGCTGCACTTATACGCAATCCCGACCTTGCAATAGCCTCGATTCAAGCTGCAAAGACCGCTAAGCTGCCAGTTAGCGTTAAAACTAGACTTGGCTACTCTAGGGTTGACGAATGGGAGAACTGGCTAAAAACACTACTAGAGCAGGATATAGTTAATTTAACAATCCATCTGCGTACTAAAAAAGAGATGAGTAAAGTGCCAGCCCATTTTGAGCTAATCAACAGTATAGTGGAGCTTAGAGACAGAGTAGCCCCACAAACCCTCTTGACTATTAATGGCGATATCAAAAATCGTAGCCACGGGGAAGAAATTATCAAAAATCATCCAGGCGTAAATGGCATTATGATAGGAAGAGGGGTGTTTCATGATCCATTTGCATTTTTACCACCAAGAAACCTATCAGACGACCCAGAACTAAAAAAAGAATCTCTCATAAACCTATTATCGATTCATCTTGATTTATTTGACTACTGGCAGCCCAAAACCAACCGACCATTCGAAACCTTAAAAAGATTCTTTAAAATTTACATTCGAGATTTTGACGGAGCTAAAGAACTGCGAGATCAGCTAATGCACTGCAAATCTACCCTAGAAGTTCGTCAAATAATAGAGACGGTTAAATAGCAATCCTAAAAACTCTTGCATAAATAAATTATTTATGCTATAATGTTTTTTATGTTCTTGCAATCCCGCAAGAACACTATCTACTTAGGAAGGAGTCGCAAAATGCGATTCAATAAGCTGGCGGCCGTTATCGTCGCCATCGTCGCTCTTCTGCTCGGCTTCATCACCCCCGCGCAGGCCCAGACCGTCGACATGTCGGATCTGGACACGCCCGTCGCCTCTGTCGACGGCACGCAGCCCGGCGACGGATCGGACGACACCCAGCCCGGTGACGGATCCGACGGCACGCAGCCCGGTAACGGCTGGGAATCCAGCAGTGAAGGGTTCGCCGACTGGTGGGGAGACTACAGCAAGATCGGAGAAATCGATCTGACTGTGGCGATCCCGAGGTCGATCATGACCACCATCAACTCGCTGTTCGAGTGGTGGAACTTGAGGCCGCCGTTCCCGAATGAAATGATTCCGGGACTCGACCCGCTCCCGCAGCCGGACGAGGAGTAGTCCTCAACAAGTAGTACCCCAGAGAGAAATACTCTCTGGGGATTTTCCTTTTCAAAAAAGATTTTACTGTCAATTCTCTGCAACTTATATAAAAAATAAATAATCTAATTGATTATACTATTGCTTTATATCGTAAAATGTTTTATAATACATATAGTGCTCTTGTAATCCCACAGGAGCATAGCACGTCAAGTTGAAAGGTGCATAAAAATGAAATTCAGCCTTAAGGGTGTGGTGGTCGGACTGACTATCGTGCTCATGCTGGTGCTGAATCTTGCGCCAAATGCGCAGGCAGTAGACGCTAACTCCAACCACAATGAAGTTACCGTCGACAACGTCAGCTATGCAGACGTTCAGGAACTCCTGAATGATTCGCGCATTGACCAAGGTGCGGTCAGAGAGCTGGCCAACAGTCGGACATCTACAGCAGCAGATTTTGATTCGCTGTTCGCACTGTGGGGTGTCAACATCAAAGACTGGCCGGTGCCGCTTCAGCAGGTCATCGATTTCATCAGGCAAATTTTTGGGATCGACAGAGCACAGGATCCGGTGCACGACCCTGACACAGTTCCCGCAGGAGAGATCCCGGGAATCAGCAGCCGAGCATCGTTCACTTTGCTCTGCTATGGCGAAGATGAAGTCCTCTTCGACCACCGAGCCGAAGCAAAATACCGAGGAGTCTATAGCGGATACCTGGTAGATAGCGACGGCTCAATGCTGGGAGAACTTGTGCCCCTTGCCACCTACGAAAAGGGTGACATATTGGCATCTCAAAGGTTCATCCCTAGGGGTCTGAATGTCCGAGTGGTAATTCGTTACCAGGATGAAGGAACCCCAGAAGGTGACAACTCTCTGAACAATCAGAGAGTAATGGAGCTGAACACAAGCAACTGTCTGAACCCAGGCAGCTAGTCTCATCAGTACCCCAGAGAGAAATACTCTCTGGGGCTTTCACTTATAAATAAAAGACCGCAGCTATCTAGTGCGGTCTTTTTATATGGCTGCAACTACTGATTGCGTCGACGTCGCCTTCGTAACTCCGCCACCTTCAGACGAACTGCATGACGATCTACCAGCTGGTGGGCTTTCTCAAGCTCAACTTGATTAGTTGCCTCTGACTGCATCTTTAGGGCTCTCTCTAAGGCAGCCTTGCTCTCAGACTCGATGATATCATCACCATGATCAGCCTCATCTACTAGCACACGCACACTAGTCTGATTAATTTCGATAACTCCACCAGAAATAGCAAAGTATTCTAGCTTACTATCGTCATCATCCTTATTAAAACGCACTGCAATTACGCCGTCTGTCGCAATTGTAACTAGCGGTTCGTGACTTGGATAGACTGAAATTTCGCCTTCGGTAGTTGGCAAGGTAACAGAATAGATCTCTTCGTTTACCTTTTCGCCGTACATCGTTACCAAACGAAAATTCATCATCTACTTACTCCTTTTCGTTGGCTGCTTTTTCACTCAAGCTACCATTCACCATGTAGAACCAATTTTCTGGCTTGTCATCATATTTACCTGCCAAAATATCCTTAGTGTCCTGAATAGTGTCTTCAAGCTTAATATAAACACCCGGATTACCTGTAAACTTCTCAGCAACATGGAAAGGTTGAGCAAAGAAGCGCTGCAAACGACGAGCTCGGTTAACGATCTGCTTCTGCTCATCTGAAAGCTCTTCCATACCTAAGATTGCAATAATATCCTGCAAGTCTTTATATTGCTGCAAGATACGCTGCGCCTCTCGAGCTACCTGATAATGATCCTCTCCAACAATCTCTGGATCAAGACTTGAGCTTGTGCTGTCAAGCACGTCAACCGCAGGATAAATACCAATCTCGGTCAATGCACGATTCATCACAATTGTTGCATCTAGGTGAGCAAAAGTTGTAGCTGGAGCTGGGTCAGTTAGGTCATCAGCGGGAACATACACAGCCTGCACAGATGTAATCGAGCCTTTCTTTGTAGAGGTAATTCGCTCCTGCAAAGCACCCATTTCTTGCTGTAGATTTGGCTGATAACCAACAGCTGATGGTAAGCGACCAAGCAAAGCAGAAACTTCGGCACCAGCCTGAGTGTATCGATAGATGTTGTCGATAAAGAGCAGGACGTCTTTACCTTCATCGCGGAATGTTTCAGCCATCGCAAGACCGGAAAGAGCCACACGAAGACGCGCTCCTGGAGGTTCGTTCATCTGACCAAACACAAGGGCAGTTTTATCAAGAACATTAGCTTCTTCCATCTCATAATAGAGGTCGTTACCTTCACGAGTACGCTCACCAACACCAGCAAACACTGAATTACCGGAGTGGAACTTGGCGATATTATTAATTAGCTCTGTAATTAAAACTGTTTTACCAACACCAGCACCAGCGAATAGTCCGGCTTTACCGCCCTTAGCAAGAGGAGCAATCAAGTCTACCACCTTTATACCGGTTTCTAAAATCTCGGCCTTATTGGACTGTTCCGAGAGGGGCGGGGCAGATCGGTGAATTGGGGCAGTTTCAGCTTTTGGAGCCGGCTTGCCATCTATAGGCTCACCAACCACATTAAACATGCGACCTAGTGTCTTGCTGCCAACTGGTACGCTGATAGGCGCTCCTGTTGCTTTAACCGCACCGCCACGACGCAAGCCATCGGTGCTAGATAGAGCAATAGCACGTATAGTGTGCTCATCGAGGTGCTGCGCCACTTCTAATGTTATTATTCTTTTGTCGACCTCAGCATGCAGAGCGTCATAAATTGCAGGCAGCGCACCTTCTGCAAATTCAACATCCACAACCACGCCGACAACTTGGATAATCTTTCCAGATTGTTCTTTCTTCGTCATAGTTTCTCCTTATTCCTTCATCGCTTCTACGCCACCAGAAATTTCAGCCAGCTCTTGAGTAATCGCACCCTGGCGAGCCTTGTTCATTTCAAGCGTTAAATCATCTGCTAAATCACCAGCGTTGTCGGTCGCGTTCTTCATGGCAACCATGCGCATACTATGCTCTGAAGCACGAGCGTCAAGTAGCGCCTGGAACACTTGCGACTCAATTAGCCGATAGGCCACAAAGTCTAGCACTTTTTGCGGGCTTGGTTCATATTTAGCATCACAGGCATACTCACATACGTTGGTGTAAGTATAGCCGGCTGGCAAGATACGTTGAATTTTGACCTCCTGTTTTACAGCGTTAAAGAATTCTGTAAAAATAATATCGACCGCATCAACTTTACCAGACGTAAATGCCTCAATCGCCGTATTGACAATTGTACGTAATTCATGACCCTGAGGACGATCAGCCATATCTTCGTAGGCACCAATCAACTCCGTGTCCTTCAAGCGAACTGCAAAACGCGTTGCTCGACGACCAATCGTCAGAGTACTATTAGCAATACCCATAGCATCATCCTCTTTTAGCTGCTGAGTATACTTTCGTAATACGTTACTATTATAGGCACCCGCCAAGCCTTTATCGCTAGCTACAACTATCAGCATTCGCTTATTAACCTTGCGAACCTCAAAATATGGGTGATTATCTGTAATATTCTGACCACCCAAATAAGTCAGTAGCTCGTTAGCAGCGTGAGCATAGGGGCTAGATGCCTTTGTAGACTCTTGAGCACGACGCATCTTGCTGGCGGCGACCATCTCCATCGCACGTGTAATCTGCTTGGTGTTTTTCACCGAACGAATACGCGACTTTAGTTGCCGTATTGATGCCATATTACGCCCCCTCGTATGCCTTCGAAACAGCCTTAGCGGTGTCTGTGATCGTTTGCATCAACTCGTCACTAGGCTTATCGCCCTTATTAAGCTTCTGCATATCCTTCTTAGAATCCTTCCAAAGCTTAGCAAGTAGGGCATGTTTAGCGTCAGTGATTTTAGATGGTTGAACTTGATCAAAAGCTCCGGAAGTCACGGCTACAATACTGGCAACCTGCTCCCAAACCCCCATTGGTTGGTATTGAGGCTGTTTTAGAAGTTCAGTTAGGCGTTGGCCACGTTCAATTTGAGCTTTAGTTTCAGGATCAAGGTCACTACCGAACTGAGCGAAGCTAGCCAATTCGCGAAACTGACTCAGACCAAGCTTTAGATTGCCAGACACGCCTTTAACAGCCTTAGTTTGAGCAGCACCACCAACACGACTAACAGAAAGACCGGCCGAAATAGCTGGGCGAATACCCTGATAGAATAAATCAGTTTCCATAAAAATCTGACCGTCTGTAATCGAAATAACGTTAGTAGGGATATAAGCACTAATATCTCCAGCCTGCGTCTCGATAATCGGTAAGGCCGTCAACGAACCTGCGCCTAAGTCGTCAGATAGCTTGGCTGAACGTTCAAGTAGGCGAGAGTGTAAATAAAACACATCACCCGGGTAAGCTTCACGACCTGGCGGACGACGCAACAATAGACTCATCTGACGATAAGCTACAGCGTGCTTAGTTAAATCATCATAAACCATAAGTGCATGTTTGCTATTGTCACGGAAGTATTCACCCATAGCGGTACCCGCATATGGCGCAATATATAGCAGAGATGCTGCATCTGACGGGCTGGTTGCAACAATAATTGTCTGCTCCATAACCCCTTCTTCCTTAAGACGTTCTACAAGACGAGCAATTTTAGACAGTTTTTGTCCAATTGCCACATAAACGTTAACCACGCCAGTTTTTTGACGAGCCTGGTTAATCATAGTATCTACTGCTATTGCGGTTTTACCAGTTTGGCGATCGCCAATAATCAGCTCTCGCTGACCGCGACCAATAGGGAACATAGAGTCTATACTCATAATTCCCGTCATCAAAGGCTCATGAACAGACTTACGCCCCATCACGCCAATCGCATCACGCTCAACTAAACCTCGATGCTTAGCCTTAATTTCTGGACCGCCATCAAGAGGGCGACCTAATGGATCAACCACACGGCCCAATAGCTCCTCACCAACCGGTACGGTCAGGAGTTCTCCCTTTAGTCGTACAGTTGCACCAGCCTTTACATAGTTTTCATCACCAAGAAGCACGGCTCCAATCTCATCTTCCATAAGATTAAGCGCAAACGCCTCAACTGTACCTTTTTCTGATTCAATCTCGAGAACTTCGCTATAGCCAGCATTTCTGAGGCCGTGCACCCACGCCACACCGTCACCGACACGCACTACCACTCCGGCCTCTTCAAGACCTTCATGGGCTGCCAAATTAGCAATAGCTTTGCGTAAATCCTGAGAAAGTTCGCTTACCGATATTTCAGTCATAGTCCCTTTCCTTAATTACTGTTTTGCTGCTTTAAGTTGCTGCAATTTATTCTTAATTGTTGTATCAATTGTGGCAGATGGAGTTTTAATATGAACACCTCCAACCAACGACTTATCAAGTTTTTCGCGCAAGTAAATGGTTTTTGCTCCAGTCTCTCCTGAAAGTAAAGCACGAATATCTTTTTTAATTGAATCTGTTAGTTGGCGAGTGCTAGCTACGTGAGCTATCAAAACGCCTCGGTCCATCAGGGCAGATTCAATTTCACGTACAACCAGATCAATCGTACGAACTTTTCGTGTATCAACAAGATAGGCTGCCAGCTGTTCAATAACTTGCTTATCCTTAGCCAACAAACGCTCGGCTACATACTCAGCTAATTTTCGACGCGAAATAGACCCTGCCATTACTTACTCGATTCTTTAATTGCTGCTGAGATTGACTCTTCATCAACCGTTTGAGAAACCGCTTTAGAGGTAACTTTTTCGGTAGCCAAGGCAACCAGCTCAAGAGTTTCGTTATGAAGCGCCTTCTTAACATTGGCAACTTCTCGAGCAATATCGTCGTGAGCATTTGCCACAATTCGCTCAGCTCTCTCTTTGGCCTTTTTGTCAGAATCAGCCGCCAATTCGCTTGCTTGATTTTTCGCATCATTGATAATTTCAGCAGCATCTTTTTTGGCCTGCTTCATCAATTCTGCAATCTCGTCGTTAGCAACATCAGCTCTTTCGGCCGCCTCTTCAGCTAGTCGTTGACCCTCAGCGATTTTCTTTTCACGATCATCTATACTTTTAACAATCACCGGAAAAACAAACTTACTTAATACCCAAAGTAAAATTGCAAAAGCAATAATTTGAAATAGAAGCATCTTCCAGTCAATGCCAAGTGACTCAAATAAGCCTGAATTTGCAGACTCAGCGGCAACAGCAACAAATGATATTGTTTGCATAATTATGCCTTTTTCCTAAACTAAAGTACCTTAACAAGAATCGCAACAACGAAACCAATAATAGCTAGGGCGTCAATAAACGCGATACCTAGAATCATAAGTGTTCGAATATCGTTGATTTTCTCTGGATTACGACCTGCTGCGTTCATTGCAGCCATGCCAACCATACCTGCGCCAAAAGCCGCAGCGAATGCTGAAATTGCGTATGTTAAACCAAATGCGAGTGCTTCCATTTTTGTAATATCTCCTTTATTACTGTTACTTTACTATACTCGTCTTGTATCATCCTTCTGCTGCAAGTTTAGTCTTATCAGCAGGGGAGTGATCAATAGATGAAGTCTCGTGTGAGTCATGTGACACTACACCGAGAGATATAAACACGGTTGTTAACATGAAGAAAACATATGCCTGAACTGCACCGATAAACAGCTCAAACACCATAAACGGCAATAGGGCAATTGAAGCAAAATAAGCGGCCACATAGCCAACAGCAACCAGCAATACCTCTCCAGCAAAAACGTTACCAAATAAACGTAGACTCAGCGCTAACAAACGAGAGAACTCAGCAATTAACTCCAGAACCCCCTCAAACGCACCAGCTGGATCCTTAATTGGATTTTTTAGATAACGCCCTATGTTGCCAAAAAAACCATGCACCTTAGCAGCGTAAACCTGTGCCATTACCATAGTTATAATAGCCAGGGCAAATGTAACGTTTAAATCAGCCACCAACCCACGAAAGACTGGCGTACCTTCGGCTGTCGTGATTGTACCAACTCCAGGCAATATTCCCATCCAATAGTTAATTACAATCACAAAAAACAAGGTGATAGCTAACGGCGCTACACTTTTAGCAATTTTTTTGTCTGGAATAACCTCACGGACAGTGTTGTAAAGCATCTCAAACACCCAAACCACAGCTTTAGTTAAGTAATTACCTTCACCAGTCTTGAGGGCTCTACGAACGGCAAAAAAAATCCACAAAACTAAGGCATAGCCAATAGCTCCTGTTAGCATCGAATTTGTCACGATAAACGAGCCTAGTTCAAAAATCGGCTCAGCTTTAATTTCAATGTGCAGATTAGCTGCAGCAAACATTTGCAACATAACTTATTCCTTGTTAGTCCCTTTTACCTTTTTATACAATTGACGTACTAATAATAGCGACGACAGTGACCCTATGCAGATGCCTGAAATTGTAGCAACTGGCTTGGTCGACAAAGACATGTCTACTGCGTATCCCAATAAAGAAAATATAAGTATCGGAATAAACATTCGCCATGTTGTGTCGAGAAATGTGCCCACAA
>LSQX01092612.1_pt1 | contig 52134 bp, 39 predicted proteins | sample 654561 | NCBI WGS metagenome assembly LSQX01 (sample SAMN04489861, study PRJNA283612) | anaerobic digester metagenome | isolation source: 4 biogas reactors fed with cattle manure at either 37C or 55C with and... | place: Denmark: Kongens Lyngby | collected 2014
GTTAAACATTAAATCTAAATAAGACTACATCTCCCTCTTTAAACACATAGTCTTTGCCTTCACTTCTGATTTTGCCTTTTTCTTTAGCGGCTGTCCAGCTTCCAAGAGCTACAAGCTCTTCCCAGTTTATGACTTCAGCACGAATAAAACCTTTTTCAAAATCAGTGTGGATTTTTCCAGCAGCTTGTGGAGCTTTAGTCCCAATAGGGATAGTCCAAGCTCTTGTTTCTTTTTCACCTGCAGTTAAATAACTCATAAGACCAAGTAGAGTATATGACTTAGAGATTAGCTCATCTAAGCCAGAGGCACTTAGTCCAAGTTCTTCTAAAAACATTTGCCTTTCTTCTTCAGTTAAACTTTGAAGATCTGCTTCATTTTGAGCACATAAAGCGACCACTTCATTACCCTCTTTGCTAGCAAATTCTTTTACTCTTTGTACATATTCATTTTCAGGATTATCGGAGTCTGAAATATTTGCTACATACAAAACTTTTTTATTTGTAAGTAGGAAGCAATCATCTATAATTTCTTTCTCTTCTTCTGATAGTTTTACACTTCTTGCACCATTCATTTGCTCTAGTGCCTTATAAACTTTTTCCATTGCTTCATATTCTCTAAAATACTTCTTATCTCCGCTTTTCATTGCAGTTTTAGTTTTATCCATTCTGCGAGTTAAGGTTTCCAAATCTGCTAGACAGAGCTCCATATTTATTGTTTCAATATCTCTAATTGGATCGACATCGCCATCTACATGGGTGATGTTGTCATTTTTAAAACATCTAACTACATGAACGATAGCATCAACTTCTCTTATATGTGACAGGAACTTGTTTCCAAGACCTTCACCTTTGCTTGCGCCTTTAACTAAACCTGCAATATCAAAAAATTCAATTGTTGCATGAATGATTTTTTTGCTGTTAAAAAGCTCTCCAAGTTTATATAGTCTATCATCTGGTACAGGGACCATTCCGACATTTGGTTCTATAGTGCAAAAGGGGTAGTTTGCTACAGCTGCTCCAGCCTTTGTTAAAGCATTAAAGAGTGTGCTTTTCCCAACATTTGGCAATCCTACTATTCCTAATTTCATTTTCTTTATTTCCTTATATTATTCTTTTTTAATGATAGCGTTATTTTTTAAAAGTCTTTCTCGAATTTCTTTAATTTTGTCGTTATTTTTTAGTTTTTCCCTAGCTTTTCTAAGGGCATTATCTACTTGTTTTTCGGTTATATTTAGTGCATCTGCAATTTCTTTATATGAGTTGCCATTTGTAAAAAGTTCAAAAACATTTCTTTCTCGCTCAGACAATGTGTTTTTAAAAATATTTTCTATTTTTTCTAGATCTTCTTCGTGGATTAGTTTACCAGTAAAATTAATTGTAGTAAAAAAGATTTCATCGCCATCATCTTTGTCATCATTGTTATTATTTTTCTTTTTTTCATACGTATTAAATCTACTTGTTGGAGCTTTTTGCTCTTTTTTAAACCAGTCTAACATTGCATTTTTAATGCATTTTTGTGCAAAATAAAAAAAACTTTGATTTTTTGTTTTATCATAAGCTTCAATAGCCCGTAGTACAGCTAGCCTTCCTTCTTGTTGAAGGTCTTGTTTTTCTGATTCATCTATTTTGCAAGAAGAAGTTGCTGTTAAATTGCTAAGCTCCTGATAAATTAAATTTTCATAATTTTCAATTAAGCGATTTTGTGCCTCACGTGAACCTTGTTTTGCTTTTTTTAGAAAATCTTCAAGTTCTTTTGAACTTAATGGTTGTCTTTCTTTCTCTTTCTTTTTACTCAAAAATATAACTCCTTTATATCCTTTGCCTTACGGCTTCATACAAAACTATACCAGCTGCCACTGATGCATTTAGTGAGTTGATTTTTCCAAGTTGGGGAAGGGAAATAACACCATCTGCAAGCTTTTTAGTCAAAGCTTTTACGCCAAGGCCTTCACCACCTATGACTATAGCGACATCGCCATCAAGATTTGCATCATATATTAAATCGCCTTCCATATCAGTAGCAAAGACTGTTATAAATCTATCTTGCAGTTCTCGTATAGTGTCATTGATATTTGTAACTTTCGCTATTTTAACATGAGCAGTAGCGCCTGCAGATGTTTTAATAACTGTATCATTTACAGTGACACTTCTATGTCTTGGTATTACAACTCCAGTGGCACCTGCACAATCTGCTACTCTAATTATAGCACCTAAATTATGAGGATCTTGAACGCCATCAAGTAGCAAAATTAAATGTGGTTTTTCATTTTGAGCTAAGATTTCATCTAGCGTAAAGTATTTATAGTCTGTAATTTCAGCAAGGACCTTTTGCACCTTCATTTTAGCCATCGCTTCAAGTTCTTCTTTTTCTAAATAGAATATGCGAATTTTTCTTTCTTTTGCAATGGCAGAAATCTTTCTTAGTTTTTCTGAAAAAGCACCTTTTTCAATATATATCTTTTCTATTGTTGTACCAGCATCTAAAGCTTCTTGTACTGCATTAAATCCATTTATTAACATATTATATTCCTCTTATTTTTATAAATTTTGATTGTCGTGTTCTGCTTAGCATGTAAGCTATTGATTAATATATCATACAATGCAAAGAGATTATTAATTTTTTTAGTTGCTATTAACGATATGTCTTTTAGAAGGTTAATGCAAATTACAGTCTACTCGACACAAGGCGGGTTATTTAATTCATATGCCTTTTCTAAAAGTTCTTTTAATCTATCATGGTTTCCTATAAGGTATAAAAATCCAATAAGGCCTTCAAAGCCAGATGCAATATTATAATCAGCAGAATCTGCATTTTTAGACTTGCTGGGTTTTGTCACATTTCTTGATCTTTTATATACCATAATTTCAAGTTCATTTAGTCCATCAATTATAGCTTTTATAGCCTTTGCTTGTGCTTTTGCACAAACTTCTTTAGCAACTTTTCTATGTAGTGTACCCGTAGTGTAATCATGCATATCCGAAACCTTAGTTCTTGAGTATAGTGTTTGAACAGCATCTCCAATGAAGGCTAAAACATTGGCATTTTTTTGCAAAGCCTCAGCTTCAGAAATTGGTGTTGGGTTTATTGGTAAATAATCTTTTTCCATATAGTTTATTATATATCACAAGACCTTTTTTGTATACAAAAGAGCAATCTTACAGGTCATATTTAGACCTAACATTAGACTTAACAATTATTAGATTTATGGTTTTAATATTGAGTTTTTCCCAAATGTTATATAAAATTGCACAGAATAATTTTTATAAAAGTTTAGACTAGGATATAAAACATGTTAAAAATGGAGTTATGATATGGCGACCTGTAAATTAGTCATTGGTACAATTCTTATGTTGGATAACTATTTTTTGGTTTAGTTCTATTGAAGATGTTTGTGAATCCATTGGAGAAGAGTAGAGGTATCTGCATTTCCTTTAGCGACACTTAAGATTATGTTAATGAGATCATCTTGTGTGTATTCCAGCTCGACATTATTTAAAGAAAGGAAAATTAACATTACATGAGCTGCAATTCGTTTGTTGCCATCAAAAAAAGGATGATTTGCCACAAGTCCATAGCAAAGCCTTGCGGCTTTTTGCAAAATGGAAGGATATAATTCAGCCCCTTCAAATGTTACAAAGGGAGATTTGAGAGCAGACTCAAGTAGCCCTTCATCGCGAATCCCGCTCATACCACCAGTTTCTTTTATAAGTTGCTGATGAAGTAGTATAACTTGCTCTTTACTTAAACCAATCATTTTGCAAGTTCTAGATAAGCTTTGCGATTCTTATCCATAAAGCGGTTTGATAAGGTCAAAATATCCTCATTTGAGGCAAGTTTCTCTTCTTCAAGTTGCTTAAACTCTATGACAACATAGCGAGGTGCATTATTTTTTACAATGACAGCTATGCCCTTCTCATCTACGAGTTTTGCTACTTTGGAGAAGTTTTGATTTGCTTCAGTCATAGATACAACCATATTAGTATTAATATTCATAATTATTACCTCCTGCTATTATTATAAAACAAAAAATAGGATGAATACAACCTATTTTTCTAGAGTGGCGGATTTATTCAGTCAATTATTTCCGAATTTAACTCATTTTTGCAAATTTACATAAAATGCAGAAATCCCTCTTGACAAAGCAGTGGGGTAAAATTGAATAAAAGAAGAGAAAATGAGTAATTTTAGCTCGAGAGGAGGATTTTTATGAAGTATTGTGAAGAATGTGGTGTGCTAATGTTTGACGATGATAAGAAATGTTCGAAGTGCAATTATATTGTAAAAGAAGCTACAAGCACTGAAAAAGAAGATAATTTTCAAAATGTTACGAAAGAACAAGAAGTTGTGGAGGCAGAAGAAAACTATAACATATCTAATGGAAATGTTATGACAGGTAATTCATACGATAATTATGCCACAATGTACAGACCGCAAGAATTTAAGGCAAACTACGATTATGTTTTAAAAAATCAAAAACATTAAGGAACAATAACTTTTTTCATTGTTTTAGAGATTTCTTTTGCTAGGATTGTTGTGAGTTCTCTTTTTTTATTAAGAAAGTCCCTTTTTATATGCAAGTCCATATGCTTGACTTTTATGCTGCAGAAGGAATATGTTAGAGAGAGATTAAAAGGGAATGAGCATTTCTTTTTTGAAATAATGTATATAATCTCAAACGCAAAAATATAGAGGATACTAGCTTTTTATGAAAAAGAAAAACATTTTTACTGTAGTAGCTTTAATATTATCACTTGTTTTTTTAGCATTTGTTTTAATTTCTTGTGGAGAGGAAAAAACACCTAGTAATGAAACTGATAATGGTCTTTTGGGAACATATTTTTATGAAAGAGAAGATTTTTCTTTAGATAACTTAGCTTGGATTGAGATTGTTAATAATAATCAATGGAAAGATTCAAAAGGGAAAGAAGGGACTTACACAGTTTCTGGTAGTGCCGTTACTTTTTATTTAGGTGGTGAAGAATTTTTAAATGGTGTAATTGATAATGGTGTATTGGAAGTAAATTATATTACATATAGAAAAGAAGCCAGGACTGAAGAAAAAGAAAATCCTAACACTACTGATACAAGCGATAGGGCAACAATAACAGGGCTAAAAAATATAAATGTAGAAGCATTTAACATTGATGGATTTAATATATATTTTGAAGTGAGCCCGGAGACAAATAAATTAGATTTTTATAATAATTTTGAGTATAAAACAGGTGGCACTTATTGTGACTTTTATTCAGACTCAGATTATACTGCAAAAATTTCACAAATTGTAGCACTTGAAGATGGCGAGAATGTCTTTTATATCAAAGTAACTACAAATGAAGGTGACCCAAGATATGGAAAGTCTTGTTACAACAAATATACATTAACTATATATAAAAAGATTTATGCAACAATTACATATCTAAACGAAGATGGTAGTTTTTATGCGAAAGAAGAAAAAGTTTTAGAAGGTACTGTTTTAAAAAATGGTAAAGAGATTTCTCGTATGGGTTACACATTTAATGGCTGGAAAGAGGAAAATGCTACAAATGTTTTTGATTTTACTGCTCCAATAAAAAAAGACACAACATTATACGCAAGTTGGACTGCAAATAAATACACTGTTACTCTTGATGCAAAAGGCGGAAAAGTTTCTAAAAACACATGGACAGTGACCATGGATGAACCTTTTTCTTTTCCAGTTGCAACGGATAAATTCGAGCATAACTTTGGCGGATGGTGTAAATGGCCTGATGGCGATACGCCATATACATATGCAGATGGTAAAGGTAGGGTCCCCAAATGGACAACACCTAGCCATATGACTTTATATGCTAAATGGATCCCTAATCAATATAAGGTAACTTTAAACAATACTAATCCCGATGCTGGCACTTTATCTGGTGGTGGCAATAAAGATTATGGTAGTGAAGTGACCATCAAAGCTAAAAGAAATAAAGGTTATGTGTTAATTGGTTTATATGATGAAAATGAAACGAAGGTGTCGACTGATGCTAATTTAACATATACATTTACTATGTCTAACAAGCCTAAAACCTTTAAAGCAATATGGGAAATAGGAGTATATACCATCACTTACGATCCACAAGATGGTTATATCGCTCTAAATAGTTTTTCAATTAAATATGGGGACACTTATTCGCTAGAAAAACCCATACCAACTGAAGCATTAAAAGGATATGAATTTATCTATTGGCGATATGATGGATGGAGACGTATAGCACTTACTGGTAATTGGCAAGATGAGGGAGATTCTACTTTAGTAGCTGAATGGAGTCCTATTACATACAATATTACATATGACTTAGCTGGCGGAAATGTTTCGTCTCAAAATCGAACAACTTATACAGTTGAAACTCCTAATTTTACCTTGAATAATCCAATAAAACCTGGATATACATTTATAGGTTGGTCAGGTACGGATATAGAGGGCGAATCTACAACTGTGGAAATACAAAAAGGCAGCATAGGGGTTAGATCATATATCGCAAATTGGGTACCGACTACTTGTAGAGTAACCTTTGATGCTAATTCAGGAAACAGTACACATGGCGCACAAGATATAACTACAGGAGATAGCATATCAAGTGCAAAAGCATTCCCAGTAGCTACTCATAGTAATTTAAATATGAAGTTTATGGGTTGGTATAACTCTAAAACTGGTGGTAAAAAAATAACAGATAGTCAAGGCAATGGTTTACATATATGGAATGCAGATAATACAAATACTACTGAAGAACTTTGGTTTAGTGAAGGCGAAGAAATAACTCTTTATGCAAGATGGTTTGATTCAAGCACTAAGCCGTTATTTACAAGAATAGATGCCGCTGGGAATGAAGACCCTACAGGCGACTACATACTATTTGGTGAGTATCCACAAACAATTAAAGCAAATGATGTTGAAGTAACAACGGAAAAAGATGTCAATGATAGATATTATCTAGGAAAAGATAATTCGTATTATGCAAAAGTATCTGCAGTACCATATGATAAAAATTGTAGGTTTTCAAATAATGAATATATCAATAATGGTAGAGTTTATTTTTTCAAGGTAGAGCCTGTCAAATGGAGAATACTTACTTTAACTAATGGTGATAAAAATGCACTATTACTATGTGAAAGTATAATTGCAAACAAGAGATATAATGATTGGTCTGAAGGCATGCAAAATGGAGTATATGCTAATAATTACAGAGAAAGTGAAATAAGCGATTGGCTAAATAATGAACTTTGTAATACAATGTTTTCCCTTGAGCAAAAAGATAAAATTTCAGAAGAGTCTGTAGATAATCGCGCTAGTACCACTGGATATGACCCTAATCAATATGCCGACGATAACCCATATGATAGTAGACGTATATTCTTAGCTAGTTATTGTGAAGTTACAGAAGCTCATTATGGTCTTAGCGCTACAAGTTCAAGACGCAGAGTCGCAAGTGACTATAGTAGGGCAACAGGAGTGCAGATTGAATCAGATAGTAGTGCAGGTTATGGTCGTTGGTGGCTGCGTTCTCCTCACTATTTTTATAGCGATAGAGTGCGCTTTGTTGGTTTTGAAGGAACAGTTGATGGGGAAGCTGATGTTAAATATGCTGTTGCTAAAGATATAGGTGTAGTTCCAGCTTTACGACTTAAGCTAGAATAGTAAAGACTCATTTAGTAAAGTGCAATTTAAGATAATATGGAGAAATAAACGATGAAAAGGGTTAGAGGAAAGGAATATAAAGTTTTATTGGAACTAGGTTTAATGGAACCTATTTCAAAATCTCAATATGATGATAAAAGCGATAATCAATTAGAAGTTACGATATATAAATATGGCGGTCAAGAAGTTTTATATTATCAATTTGTTGAAAATTTCGAGAGAGAACTAGATTTAAGAACAAAGCTTCATGGTTATAAGTATCAAAAAACCACAGCTATCGCCACGACAATCGTGGCAATAATATCAGTTATTTCCATCATTGGAGCTTTAATTGCTTGGATTATTATTTAAGATGTCAAAATTTTTACAAGCCTTTTCCAAATAGTTTTAAAACTAAAGATTTGAAAATATGTTTTAGGGTTATGCAGGTTAAATAATTACAAAGCCCAAACGGGAATGATAAGGTTATCTTTATTAAAAGCACTGACACTATTTGCCATACAAATTACAGCTCCTGTTCCAATCTCTAGAGGATATTTATTTAATGTTTGAAAAGTGCGAGTAATTCGTATATCTGGATTTACAGATTTTTTTATTTCTATAGGATGGAGTTTCCCATCTTTTTCAAGAATAATGTCAACTTCTTTGCCATCGCGATCTCTATAAAAATATAAGTTTGGCACTTTTCCTATATTTTGGTAACCTTTCACTATCTCAGAAACAGCATAGTTTTCAAAAAGAGCACCACTCATCGCGCCATTAAGTGCGACTTCTGGTGATGACCATTTGGTTAGATAGCAAACTAGCCCAGTATCATAAAAGTAAACTTTGGGAGTTTTAATTGTACGCTTTAAAACATTGTTTGAATAGGGGTGAAGTAAAAAAATAATGCCTAATGTTTCTAAAATATTCATCCACTCTTTGGCTGTTTGAACAGTTATTTCAGCATCATTAGCAATTGCTTGAAAGTTAAGCAATTGAGATGTGCGTGCTGCCACTGCAGTGATAAATCTATTGAACTTAAGAGCATCGACTGCACTTGATATATCTTTAACATCTCGTGCAATATATGTGGCAAGATATGATGAGTAATATATGTCTCTATCGGCATAAAGACCACTAATTAACCCAGGCATAGAGCCATTCCAAATATTATTATATATTTCAAGTGTATCTAATGGTTGTAAATTTGAACTTGTATCCACTAGAGAGTCAAGCTTGATATCAAATATACTAGATGGCTTTTTAGCAATTTCGCGTTGAGATAAAGGAGACATACTAAGAATAGCAACACGTCCAGCTAAAGACTCTTGAACTCCTCGCATCAAACTGAAAATTTGTGATCCAGTCATCCAAAAGTCACCTGGATTTAGATATGTATCTATATGTATTTTGATATATGTAAATAATTCAGGTGCATATTGAACCTCATCAATAAGTATTGGCGGTTTATGTATATCTAAAAATAAAGCAGGATCATTTTTTGCTAATTCACGAGCAGTTAAATCATCTAGAGACACATATCTCCTCCCTGAATTTTCTTTTTCAGCAAGCATACGTAGCATTGTAGTTTTGCCTGTTTGTCTGGGCCCAGTTAGTAGAATTGCAGGGAAAGAGTCGCTTAACTTAATAATGACCTCTTCTAAATGTCGTGTAATATATTTCATCTTTATGCTCCTAAAAATTGCTAAATGCTAATAATATTATACATTGTAGGGGAAGTAAAAATCAATATTTTTTCGGCTAATCTTATAGCTTGACAAGGATTAGCCGAAGTTTTTCACTTTTTATTATAAAAAAACACGATTATGAAGTTAATTTTTTAACCTATTTATACGATTACCGATAAGATTTTTAAGATTAGATTTTAATGTATCAGAAAGTAGCGATTTATCGCACATATCATAATATACAAGTTCTTTTGATAATACTAAATTAATTAAATTATTTGCTACATTGTTTGGAATTTGGCATGTATTGGCAAATTTTAAAAAATCGTTTCGTCTAAGATTACGCTTTTTTCCATTCATAGTTAAAGCAAATTCTTCGGTATCTTCTGGTATCAAAATATTTACTGGTAATAAATCGTAAGCAGGGGAAAGCATATATTTTTGACTACTTTGCTCTTCTTCTATTAGTGAAAAGTTTTTTAAATGCATATCTGAATTGCCTACGATGAAGGAAAAAATTAAACGCAAATAAAACTCGGTTAAATCTAGTCCGCTTTGATGTGAATATTTCATTATTACTTTCGCACATCGCTCATACGAGCTTTTATACTTGTCTTGAGTGAGACGTTGATCTAACTGGCAAAAGTCTTCCATAGCCAATAATTGAATAGTTCCATTACTTTGTTTTCTATCAATACGTTTTGTAATATATGCGATGTCATTATTAATTTTTATTAGTGCGCATGGTACAGTTTTTATTCCGGTTAGAGCAGCCATTTTCATTACTAAAAATTCAGCTTCAGGTAGATTTTCAAATTCTTTAACTTGTGGTTTTAAAATGTATCCAGTGGGATAGTTAACTAATGTCAATCTTGGCTTATCAACGAAAGATAGGTGTAGAGATATTTTCTTTTGTACACCAGTTACAGTAAAACCTTTATTCACATTATCTTCAACAAGAGCTTGTAATGATTTTTCGCTTATATCTATGATTGGCATAGAGGTAGTGTCAAAGAAATTTTTTACACATCTGTTGTGCCATGAATAATTAATTTCTTCTTGAGAAGCAATTTTTGGATTTATTTGAGTTCCACAATGCAAGCAGTTCATAACTTTGCCTCTTTAATGCCTACATTACCAATGCTGTCTTTACATGCGACAAGTAATAGACCAAAGCGATCATTTTTATCAATTTTCCAATTGCGTGTTACGATGTTTAACAACCAGCCCTCAGGTATTAGCCCATCAAAAAACGGAAAAAAAACAGTTGATTTATATGGCTCTGATCTAAGTGGTAGAGTAAGAGATACAGGGGTACAATCATTTGAAAGTAAATAATTGTTATCGTACTCAAAAATATAGCCCTCATCGGTTTCTGATAAAGTACCAGCAAAGGTATTTCGCACATACACATATGCATTTCTAGAGTTCATCGCTAAACCTCTTGATGCCAGGAACTGCTTGCATACCAAACATCGCTAATGCTTGGTTAACTTTGTCCATACGAACAGTTTCTTTGCCTTGCTCTAGTTCTCGTACAAATCGAAGTCCAAGACCAGAACGAAGTGCAAATTCTTGCTGAGTTAAACCAGCTTTTTTCCTGCTTTTTTTTATAAATTTTGCTATTTCATTCATATTTTTATTTTATACCCTATTGGGTGCATTGTCAATTATTTTTTTCATATTTATACCTAATCGGGTATAAATACTATTTTGAAACACAAATTATATCTAATCGGGTATAAATTATGGTTTATTTTATGATATATATAACCGTAAAGACTTGTTATGCTATAGAAACATAGAAAAATAAATAGGCATATAAATAATATTATCTTTTGTTTTTATTATTCTATCATTTGATAATACATATGCCTTTTTGATGCTATAATTTTCACTGGTACTTAGGTTACTAAGGGCGCTGTGGCGCGTGTAGTCTTTTCCAGATTTTACTTCTATAGGAACAACAGAGAGAGTGTCGTAATCATCTATTAAAAAATCCACTTCACCTTTTTTCTTGTTGTCGTAGTAAAAAAGCTTGTGCCCATTTGATATTAACTCACTTGCAACCACATTTTCATATACAGAGCCAAGATTAATGCTTTTTACATCATTTAGTATGGCAGTAATATTATGTCCATACAAGATATTAGTTAAAAGTCCAACATCATTTAAGTATAGTTTTAACAAATTTTTACCAGAGGATTGAACCAGGGGGAAGGTAGGTAAAGATACAGCTTTAATGTCTAGCGCAATTCCAGCACTTATGAGATAATCAAATTCATCTTGATAGTGTGAAAATGTTTTACCACGTATGTTTTCAATTTTTTGAGCAAATACACGCTTTTTCCTGTTTTCAAGATTAGACGGAATCATACCATATATCCTGCGAATTTTTAAGTTTTTCTCAAAATCATATTTTGCTGCATCTATTGCATAATAATTGTGTATTTCAGTTTGTAGAGTGCGAACTTTTTGGATGTTTTGATCCTTGATAAAAGTATTAACACATTCTGGTAATCCGCCTACTAGTAAATATTTTTTAAATAAATCAAGCAGCTTATTATGTGTAGAGAGATCAAGCGACTCTTGATTAAGAAATTTTTGTTTAAGCATATCAATTGAGTAGCTATTAAATCCATTAGCATATAAAAATTCCTCAAAATCTAAAGGGAACATCCTAATTTTTGATATGCTACCCATAGGAATAGACGTAGTCTCTAACAAAGTGACTCCAAGAAGTGAGCCACTAGCAATATATGTGAATTTAGCATCTTGTTCTAAAAATTTTAACAGTGTTAGAAGATGTGGATATGCTTGAATTTCATCAATGAAAATTAAAGTATCATCTATGGTGCCCATTTTGTTTCCTGCTAGCATGCTGACTTGTAAATAAAAATCATTTACGGTAGAAACATTTTTAAATAGCTGCCTACCAATTGAGTCTTCTAGCATATTTAATTCTATGAAGTTTTCAAAAAGCTTATTGCCCATATGGCGTACAATATAGGTTTTCCCAACTTGTCTAGCTCCATCTATGAGTAAAATTTTAGAAGATTTACTCTTAAAATGCTCAACAATGGTTTCGGTGATTTTACGATATAACATAACAAATGACTCCTTTCACTTTAAACAGTAGGTTTTTCTCAAAAATAACTTAGTTTTATTACATTAATTGTATACTAAATAAAGGCTATCTTCAAGCTTTCATTGACATTTCTATATAAAATAATGTAATTTTCATTGACATTTCCATATAAATTAGAGGCGAAAGCATTGACATTTCTATATTAAAATTTGTCAAATCCATTGACATTTCCATATAAATGTCCGTTTTTGTGCTTTTTTGACAAGTGGTTATCTACAATATACAAAAAACATGTTAAACTTGAATTAAATAGCCAATACGCAAAGCAAAAAACATGTTAAACTTGAATCAAATAGCCAATACGCAAAGCAAAAAACATGTTAAACTTGAATCAAATAGCCAATACGCAAAGCAAAAAACATGTTATATTTTTCTAGGCTTAAAATTAAAATCACGGAATAAGTATTTAAGTAGTGTAATGATTTGGAATATATTTAATTTAATTATTGCTTTATTGTATCTTGTATGTGGTATGTACATAATTTTTAGATTTAAAGATAGGCTGCCGTATAAATTTACCACCATTTTTTTAACTTTATTAATATTTATTCCACACATACTTCTTTTTATAGAGGCTTACTATTTAGATGTAAAAAATTTTAATGGTTGGAATACTATGAACTTGCTTCCTACAGCAAATGTTAGTCCATTTATATTTATTATGGTATTTTTTACATTATTTTTGCCAAAATCTTTTAAGCAACATATGTATTTATTAATTGCTATGCTCTCACTTGGAATGATAGTAGCAGGACTAGGGGAAGCAATTACATATGCATCATGGGAAAGAAATTATTTCTTTATTACAGTTAGTTGGTTTACGCATTTTACAACGGCATTTTTAGGTATTTATTTATTGCTTAGTGAAAAAATAGAACTGACAATAAAAAATTGCATTAAGGCATCGGCTATTATATATTCGACAGTTTTATTTATGATTATACATAATGCCATATTTGATACATCATTTTTCGGTCTAGCTTTCAACGGACATCATAATATTTATTATATTATTTTTATTCCAAATCCATATTTATCGGCTTTTGTTTATGTTGTTGGCTTAACTGGCGTGTTGATTGCTGGATATTGGTTTTTAAAGCTCATGCAGAAAATAGATCAAAAGATAATATCTATGCGAGATAAAAACAAATCATCAATTAATAATTAAGCCATTTTGCAAATGATTTTAGCTTGAATAACTTAAAACAAATGGTCCTAAGATAGAAATGAAAGGAGTCTTGAATAGCTATACAAAGGGCTAAAATTTTTGCTAATGAGCGTGCACTTACTTTTGGAATTAACTTTTTAATCTGAAAAATGAAAAATTTAAGCTTGCAGTATTTACAAGTGCTTATTTTCTAGGGTAAAATTTACTTAATAGCATCTGTTATCATACAGGGGGTAAAAATGAAAAAAAGAAGTATTTTAATCATTGTTTTATTATTATTGATAGTCTTATCTGCTGGTGCATTAGCAGCTTGTTCAGGTTGCACGAACTCTCAAAATCAAGAGCCAGACGATGACAAACCACCACAATTAAGTGGAGAAGCTAGCATAACATCAGTACAAGGTGGACAAATGAATGGTCTTGACTTGATGTTAGAAGTTACAGATGATGACGAGATAATTTTAGCTAATATCTTATCTGCTTCAGAAGGTGCAAACTGGAAAGTATATACAGATGAAAATAATAAAGAAGCAAGCGCTGTAAGTTTTAGTGCTAAATTGACAGACCTAGTAGATGGTGAAAATATTTTTTATGTCGAAGTAAAGTCTGAAGATGGTAAAAAGAGCCAAATATATACATTGAAAATATTCCAAAATTGTAATGTTACATTAACTTTAACTAACGATAATTCTGAGGCTGGAACTATCTCTGGTGCAGGGAAAAAAGCTAGTGGTAGTAAAGTAACAATAATAGCAGAAGCTAATGCTGGTTATGTTTTCCTTGGTTGGTATCAAGGAGAAAATAAAATAGCTGATAGTAATAAATCACCTTATACATACACTATGCCTGATGTTGATAGCACACTGACTGCAAAATGGGAATATGCAAAATATGATGTAAAAACAAATACCAATAATTCTGGTGCTGGCACTCTTTCTGGTGCAGGAAATTATGCTTATAAAAGTAAAGTAGTCCTAAAAGCAACAAATAATAAAGAAAGTGCATATATTTTCGATGGTTGGTTTGAAAATTTAGATGAACCAGCAATATCAACAGCTTTAGAGTATAGCTTCACTATGCCTTCTCGCGCTATAACTTTAATTGCAAAATGGTCAATTAAGGAATATAAGTTAACAATAGTAAAAAATATTGAAGCAGCAGGTACAGTATCTTGTGAGAAAATAGAAGGCAGTGAGGGAATGATAAAATATGGCGAAGGCGTAACATTAGCAGTAACGCATGCTAATCCAAATGGTTATTGGTTTGATGGCTGGTTTGAAGGTGTCACAAATAAGGGAACTCAAACGGAATATAGCTTTACTATGCCAGATTCTGATGTAACTGTTGAAGCAAAGTGGACTGTTAGATCATATAATGTAAATGTAAATCATAATATAGAAACAACCCTAATAACTACAACTGGCTCTAATCCTTATGACTATAACACCGAAGTAACCATAGAAACAAGTAGTAATGCTTATTATGATTTCTTGGGCTGGTTTGATGCTGATAATGTAAAAATCTATAACGATAAAAAAGTGACATTTAATATGCCTGCTTTTGATGTAAATTTAACTGCAAAATGGCAAGTTCAACAAATTGAGATTTCTGTATCAGCTTTGCCTTTAGCTGGTGGTTTAATAGGAGGAGCAGTTGAAGGGGGAGGTCCACGTGAAGCATATACTTTGATTACATTAAAGGCAACCCCTAATCCTGGCTATATTTTTAGTGGTTGGTATGATAAAGATACTTCCTCCAAAATCGAAGGAGCAGAAGCAGAATATCAACGCACGAATGATGGTTCTATAACAAAATTTGAGGCACGTTGGGAAGCTATTAAATGTATAGTATCGTTTAATGCAAATGGTGGTAATGCAATTACAGACACACAAGAGATGTGGACTGGTCAAGAGATTACAGATGCTTCCCCATATTTTAATCAATTCCCAGTAGCCACACATAGTGGTTCAGGTAAAGTTTTCATGGGTTGGTATACAACTATAGATCCAGCAACTGCTGTGCGTATTACTCGTGCAGATGGAAATGGAATTAAACGTTGGGTTTCACCTGGTACAACACAAAATGTAACACAAACTCTTTATGCAAAATGGTTTGATACTAATATTGAGGGGAAAGGATATATAAGGGTAAATCAAGATGGTACTCTTAATCCAACTGGTGGCTATATTCAGTTTGGGGAGTATCCACAAACCATCAAACCAAAAAGTGTAACCATTCCATCTCCAACACCAGGAGAAAATGGATATTATTTAGGAAGTGATGGCAAAAAGTATGCTAAAATTACCGCAGCTCCATTTAAAGGTTATTATAAATTCTCAAATGATGAAGAAGTGGGTACTACAGAATATTATTTTGAAGTGAAGCCTCTTATTTGGAAAATTCTTGAAACAAAAGGTAACGATGCTCTAGTATTATGTGAAAGCATTATTACAAATATGGCATATGATGCTACAAACAGTAAGTATGGAGAAAGTGCTGTAAGGACTTGGTTAATTGAAACATTCTATCAAACAGCATTTCCAAATTTGCAAAAACAATTAATTCATAAAGTAACAGTAGATAACAGTGCTGCAAGTACAAGATATGAGGATAATCCAAATGCTTCTGCTGATACAGAAGATAGAGTTTTCTTATTAAGTTATCTTGAATGCTCTACTTACGGAAATGTTTTAATAGGAAGTACATTAAAAAAGGTAACTGATTATGCTATAGCAACAGGCGCATGTATGGATAATAATATGAGTAGGGTAGGCTACTGGCGACTACGTTCACCTAATAGTACCTCAGGACAAGCAGAGTGCATAGACCATAATGGTACGGCTCAACCAAATGTAGCGATTACAGCTGCTGAATATGGTATTGCTCCTGCTATATGGGTATTCCTTGCGGAATAATGTGGGGACTATGATTACTAGGATTTAAATTATAAATTTCATATTGCACGCTCGGTTTCGAACGTGCAATGTTGATATAAAGGGCTAATAAAGTGAAGGAAAAATATTTGCTTTTGATATATAAAATTACAAGATAAGAAGTGTTTGCAGCTTTTTATTTTGAAGGACATAGATATAAATATAAAAACATATTTGTACTAGGAGGTAAAATGAAAAAGAGAAGCATTTTAATAATCGTATTAGTATTAGCAATAGTACTAGCTGTTACGCTTTCTTCTTGTAAGGACAAAAAGGAATTAAATGGCGAAGCGGTCATACAAGGCATAGAAGGTGGATCGTTAGAGGGGCTTGATGCATCTTTAGATGTTTCACCCGACACTACAAATGTAGATTTTTCTTCAATTATATCTGCATCTGAAGGTGCAACTTTTAAAGTGCATAAGGATGAAGCAGGAGAAACTGAAGTTTCTACAGATGCTGCAGTGGAGTTAGAAGATGGTGAAAATATTTTTTATGTCACAATAACTTCTGAAAATGGCGAAGCTAGTGAAACATACAAGTTAAATGTATATAAAAAGTTTAATGTAACTGTAACATACAAAAATGGCGATGCCATAGTTGAAACGGAGGAAGTTGTAACTCGCACAGTTTTGGGTGCAGGTCCAGAAGCTCCTATCCGCAAAGGATATACATTTGGTGGCTGGGGTTCAGAGGGTCATGTAGTGACAGAGGCTGTGACATTTGATGCAATTTGGACAGTTAATCAATATACACTAACTTTAAGCAAAAACATTAATGCAGCTGGAACAGCCAATATATTAGGCGAAAGCAAGAATGATTATGGCAAAAGTGTCACTGTAAAGGCAACAACCAACGAGGGTTACAATTTTGATGGTTGGTATGACAAGCAAGTAAAAGTATCAGAGGAGCTAGAATATACATTTGACATGCCCGCATATAATAGGGAGCTAAAAGCAACTTGGAAAGCCAATCATTACACATTATCTTTAAGTATGGATAATACCTATCCTAATGCTGGTGATGTAGTTGGAGGCGGCGAAAAAGAATATGGCAAACAAGTGCAAGCAACAGCAAGAACTAATCTAGGTTATACTTTCTTGGGCTGGTTTGATGAGTTGGGGAACAAAGTCTCTGATGAGCCAAATTATGAGTTTACTATGCCAGCTAAAGCTAGGTCACTTCAAGCAAGGTGGAACATCAATAAATATAAGGTAACTATAACAAAAGTTAATGGAGAAGGAGGCAATGCCTCAGGTGCTGGCGACTATAACTATGGAACTAGCATAACCCTAACTGCAACAAAAAATACTGGTTATAATTTTGAAGGTTGGTTTGATGAAAATAATAAAAAAGTCTCTGACGGCTCAGATTTGACCTATTCATTTACGATAGCTACTTCTAATAGAACATTTAAAGCAAAATGGAGTATTCAACAATATACTATTACATTTAATAGTAATGGAGGAAGTGATGTGCAACCCGTCACTCAAGACTATGGTACTGAAGTAAATGCACCTAGTAATCCAATAAAAATAGGACATACATTTGATTATTGGTGCAGTGATGAGGGGCTAACAAATCAATATACATTTGGTGGTACAATGCCAGCACAAAACTTTACCCTATGGGCTAAATGGAAAGTCCTAAAATATCAATTAAATGTAAGTTCAGATCCTGCGGGTGCTTGTACACCGACTGGTACTGGAAGCTATGATTATGGCTCTTCTGTAAGTGCAGAAGCGGTAAGCCCTAATCCTGGCTACTGGTTTGTTGGCTGGTTTGACGAGGTTGGTGTTGTTGATGGGGGTTTAAAGTATACATTTAACATGCCTGACAAAACAGTTAATCTTACTGCGAAATGGTCGCCAAACAACTATAAACTAACATTAAACAATGACAACCCTGATGCTGGAACAATTACGGGTGCAGGGACATACCCTTATAAAAGAAGTGTAACAATAGAAGCAACAAACAAGCCAGGTTATACATTTGAAGGTTGGTATGAGGGGAGTGAAAGAAAAACTTGGCCAGCAAAAAAGACATTTGCAATGCCTAATTATGCAATGACACTTACAGCAAAATGGAAACTATATCAACGGATAAACTATGATGGAACTTCTAATCCAACAACTGGCAACTATATTTTATTTGGTGAATGGCCACAAACACTTAAAGCTGATAATGTAACGATACCAGCTGGCGCATCACCAGAAACTAGTGGTCCTTATAAAGGCTATTATGCAGGTTATGATGCAAGTGACAATATCGTTGGATATTATGCAGAAGTGACTGCAAGCCCATATAACAGTAGTTATAGGTTTACAGATGAAAATGGACCAGCTATAGTGAGTGGCACAAAGTATTACTTCAAGGTTGAACCACTAAAGTGGAGAATATTAGAAAGCACAGCTGGCAAAGCGATGATAATATGTACAAGCATTATTGAAAGTATGGGCTATGATAACATTAACAACACATATAATGTAGACAATACACATAGTGAATTGAGACGTTGGCTAAATAATGCGTTTTTAACAAAAGCATTTAGCACATTAAGACAACAATTAATAGAAAATACTGAGGTAAATAATGCTGCCTCTACTACGCATAATGCTTCTAATCCATATGAGTCTAATAATTCAATAGATAAAGTGTTTGCATTGAGCTATTTGGAATTATCAAACAGCAATTATTTTACTGGTAATACAGCAAGGCAAATAGTGACAAGTGACTACACTAGGGCAAAGGGCATTAGGATGCAAATAACATCAAGCGGTTATGGAATTGCTCAATGGTGGTCTCGCTCGCCTAGGTCAGAAGCAAACAATATTGTTACTGTGGTAGATTTCGATGGTTCATATACTGATAAGAGTGCAACGATTACGACTGGTTCAGTAGGCGTAGTTCCTGTTGTATGGATAAAATTATAGCCTTATTTAAAATTTTAAAGATGTTATATAACTAACCACAATATTTGCACGCTCGAAAGGGCGTGCATTTTTTATTAAGATATATTGAGGTAATATTAGTTTTAGGTGGTTAAGTTCGGAAAATGTTCTTGGGCTTAACATTTTATGTTCTTAAAAGTGTGTTTTGTAGAACGTTTTTGGAACTTATGTTAAAAAAGGCATTGATTGATCTATTATAAACTATAAAAATTTTAGACGATATTTATGTTTGTTTTTTAAGAAAGAATGCTTTAATGAGAGATTGAGTTTGGACAAAAGTTTTATAATCTTTCAGATTCATAAAACAAGAAAGGTCTGAAAGATTTTTTAAGATAAGTTAGAGTGTAGATTGTTTTTTAGAATATAGTGTGCATAAAGCCCAAATAAATGGCAAATTGCATTTTTTCTCTTTGTATAAAATAATCTCAATTTTTAATTTTATGTCCCATAAAAGTCATATAAAAGATTTTAAAAAAATTCACATTCAAATATTGACAATAGTTTTTAGTAATGGTATTCTATAAAAAGAACGGGATGTTCTCTTATATAAAACACAGCTAAAAGGAAAGAGTATGAAGCCAATTAATGAAGTATTGATAAATAAGATATTTGAATATGTTAAAGAATATCAATTAGCAAATGGAATATCTCCAACATTTAGAGAAATCCAAAATACGCTGAAGATATCAAGTCTTAGTGTTGTAAAAAGATATGTTGATATTTTAAAAAGTCGTAATGTTTTTTCAGAATCAGAAAATGGGGGAATAGATACTCCAGAGGGATTATCGTTAGTTGAAAGCAAGATAGTTCCGCTAGTTGGTAGAGTTGCTTGTGGAAAGCCAATACTTGCCATTGAAAATATTGAAGGAAACTACAAACTTCCCAAAGATCTTTTAGGAAATGGTAAATACTTTATGCTAGAGGCTACAGGCGATAGTATGATAGGTATTGGAATACATGATGGCGATATTTTGATTGTGAGAGAGCAGCCTAGCGCTGAATATGGTGAAATAGTGATTGCGTTAATTGATGGTGAAGCTACAGCTAAAACATATAAGCCAGGACATAAGCAAATTGTTTTGCAATCAGAAAACCCTTTATATAAAGACATAGTAGTAAAAGGGCAAAAGTTAGAAAAAAATATAAAAGATGACAATGTAGCTTTAGAGATAAAGGCGGATGAATTTAAGATTTTAGGTGTTGTTGAAAGTTGGATACATCAACACAAGAGGTCAAAATAGCCTTTTATAAAATAGCTTGTGCAAGTAGAAATTTAAATACAATAATTAAGTTAGTTTTAGAGCTGATATAATAATAAGGTTTATGGAACGGAGGTACTTTATGGGCTGGAAAGATATGTATGATGAGGATAAAAACCCTGAAAGTGGCAAGAAAAAAGAATCCTTTATGGGTGGTAAATGGGGATATACAAAAGTGTATATTGATGTCATTGTGCTAGTAAGAGCTAATGGAAAAATAAGACCTCTTGCCTTAATTTGGGATGATGCTAAATACAATATAGATAAATTTGAAGGTCCATTTCAAAGGCCACCACAATATGTGTGGGTAACAGGGCCTACATTAAGGTTTGGTTTTTATATAAATGGTAAAAAAAGCACTGTATATTATGAAGAAAACACAGGTAGATGGTTTGTTGAAAAGCCAGGTTCAAAGTTTGATAAGCCATAAACATTATATGAGCTTTAGAAAAATATTAAAGAGTGTTTAAAATAGCTAGCTAATTGGACAGCGCAACCGTTAGTTGGTAAAAAAATATAAAGGAGTTGATTCTATGTACAAATTGAAATGTAGCGTATGCGGAAACGATCTTAGCATATTATTATATTCGCCATCTAAAGTTTTGTATGAATGCCCACATTGTAAAATTACTTCAATGATTAAATGTGAAAAAGATGGGATTGTCTTAACATTAAAAAATGTTCCGCAAGTAAAACAAAAAGTCTAATGATTTAAATAAAGATTCAAGTACAGCAAAAAATATAAAGCCTGCAAAACAAACATAAACCGCACAGTCTAGCAATTAAAATGATAAAAACAAAAACGCTTTAAACAGCATAGACAAATATAGTTAAATAATTAAAGTAAAGATTTAAGTACACAAAAAAACATAAAGACTGCAAAACAAATATAAATCGCACAAAATGATAAAAACAAAAACGCTTTAAACAGCATAGACAAATATAGTTAAATAATTAAAGTAAATACAAACTACAAATACAAAGCTGATGGAAAGTAACAAAATCCTTAAACAGCATAGACAAGAATATAAAACAAAAGTCTAATAATTAAAGCAAAGATTTAAGTACACAAAAAAACATAAAGCCTACAAAACAAACATAAATCTAACGGTCTAGCCATTGAAAGGATTTAACTAAAAAAGTATAAAAGTAGCAGTCTAAGATTTAAAAACTAAATATTAAATGTATCTATGGATGAGGTGCTAGTAGACACGATCAGGTATATTTAAAGCAAGTAAAGAAAACTATCTATATGAAGTTATTTATAAGACCTTGCACTACGAAATCGTAGCAAGGTCTTTTTTATTTATCCCAAAAAATATGAAAAGGAGATACCAAATGTTAGCAGATAAGGATACGAAAATTAACAAAAACAAAAACAAGGAGATGACAAAAATGATTAATAATTTAAACACAAAATTAAAAGATGAAGATGTAATAGCAATTATTGGCTTAATTGAAAGCATAGGAAAAAATCGTAGTAAGGAGACTGAAAGTTTAGGAGGAGAAATGCAACAAGAATTGGAATATACATTGTCTAATGGTAATAAGATAAAAATAAAAGTAACACCACAATTTAAAAAGATGTATCTTGCACAAATAAAGAAGGAAAAGCAAATTCATAGAAAAGAAACAAGGCGACATGTGTCGCTAGAATATTTAGCTGAAAAGAATGTAGAGTTTGCATCTAATATCAAAAATCCTGAAGAAGCATATATTGAAGAAGAAGAGTCTAATCAAATTAGAAAAGCTTTAAGCTCTCTAACAAAGGAAGAATATAAAACACTAGAACAAATTGCTGAAGATGAATTTTGTTATAAAACATATGCCCGTTTGAATAATATTACCATAGAAGCTGCATATAAAAGAATTCAAAGACTAAAAGAAAGGGCTAAAGGTCTTATTGCAATTAGTAAGATTAAAAGGTAATTTATTTTCGACACCAAAAATGTCGGTGTAAACTACAAAAATGTCAGTCAAAATGCCAGAGCAAACTATAAAAGTGTCGGTGTAAACCATAAAAATGCTGGTGTAATTGTGTAAATGTCAGTGCAAACCATAAAAATGCTGGTGTAATTGTGTAAATGTCAGTGTAAACCATAAAAATGTCGGTTAAAAAACTTGTGATGTTGAACTTTTCAGGAAAAGCGAGAAAAGAAAATTTTTAGTATATACACCTTTTTATATATAATGCTAAAATGTAAATAGATGTTTAAAACATCAAGAATAGATTTTATATAGGCAGGTGTCAATATGAGCACTAAAGATACGGGATTTTCTACATTAAAAAGAATTTTCATTATTGTTTTAGTAATGTTCTTTTTAGCAATGGTAGTTTTGACTACATTTTTGCTTTGCAGACAATATCTACCGATGAAAGAAAGAAATCTTTCTGGGGACGTGTATGCTAGTGAGCCTAAACAGTTTTCGACAAAAAATGAAGTCAATTCATTTATATCGTCACTTTTTGAATTTAATTCAGCAAGGTCTTCTTTGGACTTTTGGGATTTGGGCATTGTTTTAGGTCCACAAAAATCTATGGATGCTGCTCCTGATGCTACTATGATGCAAGAAGATTCACCCGCTCAACAAAATGGCAGTTCTCACTCTCAAACGAATGTTCAAGTGTCGGGGATTGATGAGTCTGATGTAGTTAAAACTAATGGTAAATACATATATAAATTGAGTTACAAAGGTTTAGCAATACTTGAAGTTTTAAATGATAGCTTAATAGTTAAAAAGGAAATTGAAATCGGCAGTAATGGGCGTACAACTGGTGAAATGATTTTATATGGCAACAAGCTTATCATATCAAGTGATAGAATAGTGTTTTTAGATGAAGATGGAAAGATAGCTGATGATGGTGGCGGAAGATATTCAAATATTGTTGATACAAGAATATATAATGTTGAAGATGCTGGTAACCCTGTTTTAGAAAAACAAATGATATATACAGGAAGCAGGGTTGATATGAGATTAAAGGATAATATGTTATATTTCATCATTAACTATTCCTCATATAGCTACTACACAGATAAGGATTTTGTTAATCTACCAAAGGAATATATAGGAGATGGCGATGAAGTAAAGGTTGCAGAAAAGCCTCTTGATGAAATCTACTATTTTGATGGTATTCCATACTATACTTATTCAATTGTTGGGAAAATTAATTTAGATACAAATGAAGTATCAAGCGTATCATATTTTGGAACAGGTGAAACTGTGTATATGTCTCATAACTATTTGTATCTAACTTCTACTGATTATAACAAGGCAGTATACAACAATGGTTTAAGACAAGAAGTTGAATATGGTAAAAATCATACTAGGATTTTAAGAATTAAGTTAGATGATTTAAATCTTGCTGGAGTTAGCAAAGTAGAAGGTTCTATTTTAAACAAATACTCAATGGACGAATATGATGGTTATTTAAGGCTAGCTACAACGACATCAAGTTATGGTTGGAACTTCGAGTCGTATAGCAATGTTTTTATTTTAGATTCAAATTTAAGAGAAGTTGGTAAAATAACAAATATTGCACCTGGTGAGAAAATATATTCGGCAAGATTTGATAAAGAAGAAGGTGCAATTGTAACATTTAGACAAGTTGATCCATTGTATAAACTCAACTTATCAGATCCAGCTAATCCTACAATTTCCGAGGGATTAAAAAAGGATGGTGTTGCATATTATCTCCATAAAGTAAATGATAAATATATGGTTGGAGTAGGACGCGAAACAACTGCCGATTCTTTCTTTGATGGTATAGAGGTTGTCTTATACAATATGGAAGGAGCCGAAGCTGTAATTTCACATAAAATTGTAATAGGCGAAGGTTTAACATATGCTGATGCGCTATACGATCCACATGCCTTCTTAGTAGATTTAGACAACAATCTTTTTGGGTTTGATATTACCCGCTATCAATATCAGACTATAGAGCCTGACAATCCTGATGGCGATAATGTCACAAGCTACTATTCTTATAGTGCTAGAAGAGACTTCTTTGTATTTAATTTTTATGAAGATGAGAAAGGTGTTGGTAAAATAAAAATAGCTAAAGCTTTAGAAGTTAAAGATGAATATGCTCCTATTAGAGGACTTCGTATAGACCAAAAACTCTATGTCATTGAAGATACTGAAACAAAAGTATATGACATTGCTGCAGACTATGAACTGCTATATAAAGCAAAATATTTTGTAGAAGAGGTGGTAGGCTAAAGCTTAATTATCTTTATAACAATAACTTAACTATTAGAGCACCAAAAAGATTCTTTTGGTGCTCTAATTTTATTCTATTTAAACATCATTCGCATTAATTTATTTGACGAAAATCCTTATTTTGTCCAAAACAATCTTTTTCATGGCTTTTATATATGGAGAAAACATCATATTGCATATCTTCTACTAAAACAAAAAAGCCCATCGGGCTCTTTTGTAAAGGAGGTATCAGCTATGAAAAACAAAAAATGAAAACAATAAGTTTATCTATGCCGACATTTATTAAGGCTACCAAGGCAAGAGTATGAAAACCAAGGAGCCTATTTATCTTACATATATTATATCATCTTCTCTCTAAAAAACTGGCTTTTTCACATAAGTTTCATATAAAAAAGAGAGGGTGTTTTAACGAGCGTTTTTTCTCAAATTTTTTAATTTTATAAAGGGGGTATTATGTCAGAAGAAGCTAGTAGTCATTTTATAAAAGGTGTTTGGGTTCCGTTTATAGATGAGCCAAACAAAGAATCATTTAACGATTTGTATGAAAAGGTTAAGTATAGATTTCCAACAAAAAGAGCTTTCATTAGAGAGTGCCTTCATTTAGGTGCAGAGCAAATATCGATAGCATATACTGAAAATCTAGAAGGTGGTTTTGCCTTTAAAGAAAATAAAAATACTCTTGAACAATTAAAGTCTTTAGATGAAAAAAATCAACAACTCTATAGATATCTTAGAACTCAAATCAAGCATGGCTTTGCAAATCAAAGTTTAATAATCACAATGCTCTCTTGCATCTACAACTTATCAATTTCCCTTGTAGAAGGAAAGCCTCTTCACTACACCAACATCAATGCAGGTCTTTACGATTTATTGCCAATGCGCTTTAATGACATCTACCAAGATCTCCTCAAGCAATATGGGTTCATCAACAATGTAGATACATATGATAAGAAAAAATAGTGCCCTTTGTGTAATTTAAAAATTCTTTAAATAATGCTACAATCAACATAAGAACCCAAGTCGGATACGAGAGGAATTTATCCTGTAACGGCCGCGCCGCGTGGGGAGCTGTTAGCTTTCTGCAAAGAGTGAGGGTTCTTTAAAGGATACGGTGGACTTGACTCCAGGCCATGCAATGGCAACCGTGTCTTTTTTTGATATAAGAGCATTTTAATTTTGATATACAATTTTAATCATTGATTTGAATATATGATAAAATTATATAATTTTTAGATTTGGATTTGTTTCTTTAGCATATTAACATTTTAAGGTATAATAATATTAGTTTATTGAGAATGCTAAAGAGGTGAGAAAAGTTTTGTTTGGCAATGAAATTACATTTTATGACTTAGAAACACTAGTGGATGCTAATGTAAAGAAAGAAAAAAGCGTTCGCGATATTGGTGCATTTAGAGGAGGCAAGGAGTTTCATGATGATTCTCTTGAAAAGTTTGGGGACTTTATAAAAGGAAGCAAATTTCTTTGCGGTCATAATATTTTTCAACATGATAACTATTATATAAAAAATATAACAGATAGGCTTAATATAAGTAGCTTTATTGATACTTTGTTGCTATCTCCATTACTAGATCCATATAAGCCATATCACTATTTAATAAAGGATGATAATATTGTTGGCTCTAGAAACTTTAATGACCCTTTATCAGATTCTAAAGGTGCAGCAAAACTGCTTGAAGATTTCATTGATAAATATAAAAATCTTAATAAAAACATGCAAAAAATTTTATATTTTCTTTTGCATGAACATATATATTTTAAAAGTTTCTTTGAATTTATAAATGTTCGATTTTCTAAATTTGGTATTAATTTATCTAATCTAATAAAGCGTGAAGTGGGAGATAAAATATGTATTAATGCTCCAATCGATATGTTAATTGATAATAGGCCGATTGAACTTGCATATACACTTATGCTTTTTTCTCAATATGCAGAACAAAAGAAAAACATTGACTGGTTAAAAGTTAAAACTGAGCTAGATGATGGGTTTGTTTTTTTAGAAAAACCCAAAGATGGTGATGTACCATATGTTTTAAAAACTCCAGCATGGGTTTTAAGAAACTTTCCTAAAATAGAAGAAGTTGTTCATATATTAAGAGGTGTTAGTTGCAAGGCATGTAAATATTGTAAAAACGAATTAGACGAGGTTAAATCTTTAAACAAATTTTTTGGATATGAAAATTTTAGACAGTTTGATGGTAAAAACCTACAACATGAGGCGGTAAAGGCTGCTACAGAAGGAGAGTCTATTCTTGTCATTTTTCCTACTGCTGGCGGAAAATCTCTGACATTTCAACTGCCAGCATTAATAGCTGGACATGCTGAAAATAGCTTAACAGTTGTTATTTCTCCTCTTCAATCTTTGATGAAAGACCAAATAGATGTTTTAGAAAAAGAACATAATATTTTTAGTGCAGTAACAATAAATGGATTGCAAGATGTTGTGGAAAGAAAAAATGCAATTGAAAGAATCGAAAAGGGAAGTGCAAACATTTTATATATTTCACCAGAAAAATTAAGAAGTCAAAGCACAGAGAATCTTTTGCTTAGAAGACATATTGCAAGATTTGTAATTGATGAAGCCCACTGTTTATCATCATGGGGACATGACTTTAGAGTAGATTACCAGCATATTGGAAAGTTTATAAAAACTCTGCAGGCTAAAAAAGGTGGCAAAAGAATCCCTGTTTCATGTTTTACTGCTACAGCAAAAGTGGAAGTAAGTGATGAGATTAAAAAATATTTTAAGAAAACTTTAAATCTTGAATTAAGAGAAATAAGTGCAGATACTCGAAGAAAAAATTTAAGTTATTTCCAAATTTCAGTAAAAGACAATGCAGACAAGTTTGATATCTTGTGTAATCTTTTAAAAGAGAAAAGATGTCCAACGATCGTTTATGTAGCAAGGGTCCAAAGAGCAAACGATTTAGCCCAAAAGCTTTGTGGTAGAGATTTTAAGGCACGGGCATATAATGCAAAAATGGATTCCAAAGAAAAGGCAAAAAATCAAGATGATTTTAAAGAAGGCAACATAGATATAATTGTTGCAACTACCGCATTTGGTATGGGAGTTGATAAGAGTGATGTAGGAATGGTAGTTCACTATAATATATCAGATTCTTTAGAAAATTATGCTCAAGAATCAGGTAGAGCAGGAAGGGACCCTAAAATAACAGCTGATTGCTATATCATATACAATGAAGATGATTTAAATGATCATTTTTCAATGTTAAATCATACTAAACTATCTTTAAAAGAAATTAAGGATATATGGAAAGCTGTTAAAAATATAACAAAAGATAAACGAAGAAAATTTTCAATGTCTGCTATTGAAATAGCAAAAAGGGCAGGATGGGACTTGGAAGTAAATAAATCAGGCATTGAAACTAAAGTTACTACTGCAATTAATGCTTTAGAGCAAGGTGGTTTTTTGGAAAGAGGATATAATGCTCCTAGAATATTTGCCGACAGTATTTTGGTAAATAGTGTAATGGAAGCAAGAAAGAAACTTGAAAACTCTAAACTTTTTAAAGATGACGAAAGAAAAGATAAAGCAATGCAAATACTTGGTTCATTGCTTGGCTCTAAAAATATAAATCGCAAAAAAACTGATACAGCTGAATCTAGAGTAGACTATATTGCAGAAAATCGCGGTTTTGAAACACAAGAAGTTATGGATATTGTTACTGACTTAAGGACAGAAGAAATCCTTGGTGATTCTCAAGATTTAGTAATTGATTTTAGTAGTGAAGGATTAATTGGACAAAAGAGAGAAAAACTTAAGAGGCTTTATGAAATAGAGAAATGTTTTTTAAGTTATCTAAAAAAAGGTACAAATACATATGATTTAAGAGAAATCAATGAAGAAATCCAAAAAATCAATGAGAAAGCTTCAATCGTAGAATTACAAAAAGTAGTAGGATTTTTAAGTATTGCTGGTTATATCAAAACAGAAAGAGCAGGGAAAAGATATTCATTAAAAATTACCAGTGTAGAAGATGATAGTGAATATTTAATAAAACATCTAGATCGTAGATTAGATATATCAAATACTTTATTGAGTTACTTAAATGAATTAGACAGAACAAAGCCAACTGACAAAAGGTTTATTGAGGTGTCTACTAAAATGCTAGTGGACCATTATAACCATAATCTATTAGGTGATATCATCAATTCAAAAGAGGTAGAGGAAGCTTTGCTATATTTATCAAGAGTAGATATTTTAAGTATAGAAGGTGGCTTTTTAGTTTTATATAATGCAATGCAGATTGAAAGGATAGAATATGGTAGAGATTATTTAAAATCAGATTATGCAAAATTAGAGGAGTTCTATGAAAATAGAAAAAGACAAATTCATTTTGTTGGCGAGTATGCTGGATTAATGAAAGAAGACATGGTTAAAGCTAAAGAGTTCGAAAGAGATTATTTTACTTTAGAATCTAAAGAATTTGAGAAAAAATATTACAAAGGAAGACAAAAGGAACTAAAATCGAGTATCACTCCTAAAAAATATGAAGAACTCTTTTCAGACTTGTCGGAAGAACAATTAGAAATAATAGAAGATAAAGATTCTCAATATATAGTTGTTGCTGCAGGACCTGGTAGTGGTAAAACTAGAATTTTAACAAGAAAACTAGCCTCACTTAGTCTTTTAGAAGATGTCAAAAGTGAACATTTGCTAATGCTTACTTTTTCTAGAGCTGCGGTTAATGATTTTAAAGAAAAATTAACGGAATTATTAAAAGAGCAAGCAAAATATATACAAATAAAAACATTCCACTCTTATTGTTTTGATTTATTAGGAAGACCTGGAAATATTAATGATGACAAAATAATTGCAGAAGCAACAGAAAAAATACGTGCGGGCGAAGTTGATACATATACCTTAAATAAAAAGACACTGGTTATTGATGAAGCTCAAGATATGAATGAGGAACACTTCGGCTTAATAGAGGCATTAATTGAACAAAATGAAGATATGAGAGTTATTGCGGTAGGGGATGATGATCAATGCATTTTCCAATTTAATGATGCCAATCCTCAATTGTTTGGCTCATTGTTATTAAAAGAAAAATCGCAAAAGTATGAATTGGTGGATAATTATAGGAGCTATGCAAATCTAGTGAGTTTTTCAAATCAATTTATTGCAAGAGAGAAAAACAGATTAAAGAAAACAGCAATTAAGCCAGTAAATAAAGTAAATGGCAATATACAAGTTATAGAGGTAGAGTCTGATAATATTGAAGGAGCTGTGGCTGATGCAGTTTTATCGACCAATCTTTCTGGCACTACTTGCATAGCAACTAGGACAAATCAAGAAGTTAATATGATAACATCATTGCTTGTTGATAGAGGAAGAGATGCATCAAGAGTTCAGTCAATGATGCAAACAAATATTTCCTGCTACAAATTAGTAGAAATTAGAGCTTTTCTAGATTACATTGTCAAACTTATGAAGGAAGAAACTCAAAATGAAATTTCTGAAGATTTTTGGAATAATGCAAAACAACAAATAAGCAGAGTATATAAATCTAGTAAAAACTTGGATATACTTGAAAACTTTTTTAAAGGTTTTGAAAAGAATTTTCCAAATGAAAAGTATAAAGATGATCTGCTAGAATTTGCTAGAGAAGTTAGTATTGAAGATCTTAGCGATATTGATGAAAATAAAATTTTCGTATCAACAATACATAAAATAAAAGGCAGAGAATTTGATAATATGTTTATTATGTTGGGCGAAAGTTTTCCTGAAAGGTTATCAGCTGAAGATAACAAACTTATATATGTTGCACTTACAAGAGCCAAGAAAAATATGTGTATACTTTGCAAGAGAAACCCCTTTATATATATCAATGTAGACAATCTAAAAAGGTACAAAAACAATAAAAATTATGAGTTGCCTCGAGAAATTACCTTAAGATTTACATACTCTGATGTACATTTAGGCTATTTTGATTACGAACCAACCCAACGCAAAATAAACAAATTAAAAAGTGGGGATAAATTATATTGTGATGTAGATGGTGAAAAACTCTTTTATAGAGAAAACTCAAATAAAAATGATTGCATTTATCTTTCCAGTGCTAAGCAAAAGGAAGTCAAAGAATTAATGGAAAAAGGTTATGTTATGCATCAAGCCTCAATTAAAGATATTGTTTACTGGATTAAAGACAAAGATTTAGCAACAGCAAAAGAAATAAAAGTAATTTTGCCAGAATTGACTCTAAAGTTAAAAGATAAAGTCGAATCATCTACTCAATTAACTTGATGTTTTATAGAACCCACTTTATTGATATAATGTAAAAAATAAACAAATTGAAGTAGCAATATGAAAACAATAAAATATAATAAATTAATCCGTGATAAAATACCACAAATAATAGAAGCATCTGGCAAGAAATGTAAAACTCGCATTTTAGATGAAGTTGAATATAAAGAACATCTTAAACTAAAACTTCAAGAGGAACTAAATGAGTATTTAGAAAGCGATAATGTTGAAGAACTTGCTGACTTATATGAAGTGTTAAAATCAATTCTCGATTTGGAAAATATTTCACTTGAGGAGTTTAATAAAATAGTGGATTCTAAAAGCGATAAACGTGGTGGCTTTAAAAAAAGACTCCTGTTAATAGAAGTTTCAGAAGAAGATAAGGAATAAAATATTGTAAAATTTGTAGGTATAAAAATGAGTATACCAGGTTATTTGTTAAAAGAAGGTCCAGTAAAACCATATGCTTCAGAAGAGGAAATGTGGGAAAATCTTAGTGCTTTTTTTATTGGTAGAGCTAAGTTTGATACTACATATAAATTTGCACTTTTAAAAAGCATATTGGATAATTTGTTTAATGTTGAAAAAGATTTAACTTTAAGTTTCGACTCCATATTTGCAAAGTTTAGTGAACTATATTGGAGTTTAGTAGCAAAGTATGAGCTAAATCAAAAAGCAGCAAATGTTCGAAATGCAAGAAGTAAAGTAGAGCAAATAATAGATAAATATCTAATAGAATATGACATAGACAGGGATACCCCATTTGATTCTTTGTCCTCTAGTATCCAGCTTAAATTAGTAAAAGAAATTGGGAAAGAATGTAGGCACAATGTGTTTGGTGCTTTTTACGGAGATACTGATGGATTTATATATGGTTTTAGCAAAAAAGAAGAAAAAATATATTTAAGCAAAGCTTCTTACGCATTTCTTTGTAAGCATAAAACTGTTATAGAAAAAAGCAATTATTTTGAGTGGGTTAAATTTTTAGAAAAAGTTAATCCCATGGAGAGCTCGTATCAATTAGCTAAAAAATTAGATGATTCAACAAAGCGAGAAAATCTTGGATTTTATCGAGACTATTTACTAAAAGAGTTTCATATTAAAAATTGTTTTTATTGCTCTAAAACCTTAGCACGTAAAATTGAAGTAGATCATTTTATTCCTTGGTCATTTGTAAAAGATGATAAATCATGGAATTTAGTTTTAGCATGTAAAGATTGCAATAGTTCAAAAAGCGACACTTTGGCTCATAATAAGTTTATACCTATCATACAAAAACGAAATTGTGAGCTTTTAGATATGTCAAAAAAGGAAATAATTACTAGTTCAAGCAAAGTTAAAAGAGAGAAAGATTTTATCATCAAAGATTTTCAAAATTATGATAATGAAAAAATAAATAGAGTATACAATACAGCAGTTTCAAATGGTTTTAAGGCTGGTTGGTTACCTAGATAAAACACTATCTTTCTCATACGGAATTTTGAATTGATCAAGTAGGGCGATTACTCTTGCTTGACCGCTTTTATAGGAATCGCGGAGGTATGGGCTAACACCTGATTCATCAAAGCCATTATAATAAAATAGTTTAATATCATTTTCAATGATACAAGGGATAAAGTTGTTTTTTAAAGATTCTTTAAACATTATTAATCTACCAACACGACCGTTACCATCTTGGAAGGGATGGATGCGCTCAAATCTACTGTGAAATTCTAAGATGTCATAAAATGGGGTTTCTGGCTCTTCATTATATTTTTTAAGGAGAGCTTTCATTTTTTGAGGAACTGCTTCTGGTAAAGCTAATTTGGTGTGATAAATGGGTTTATGAGGTAGTTTTTTATATTCTCCAGCTGTAGTGTCTGTGGTTCCGTTTTTGAGGGTGAAATGTAGCTTTTTTATAAACGTTTCATTTAGCTTTTTTGACACATTTTCTAACATTAAATCAAAGCACTTGAAGTGATTTATAGTTTCAATAATATCATCAGTGTTATAAGATTTTTTTGTAGGATTAAAAGTATTTGTTTTGTAAATTTCTTCAACCTCTTTGCGTGTTAATTTGTTATCTGCCATTGCGTTTGATTCAAAAGCAAAGTCAATTTGAATGGCTTCATAGATGCCACCGCTTGTTTTGTTTTTCATTTCATCAAGTAGGGTGTTAAGTAAGACCATTGGCTTTTTTGCAGCATTTATTCTTTCTGGTTTTTTAGCATTGTCTGGAATAAGCCACATCTTACCTGTAAGAAAAGCGCCTTCAATGCGCTCATTTGCACAATAATTTCTAACACTTCTTGGAGATATCCCCCATTTTTTTGCAATTTGTTCTACTGATATATACCACATAAGCTTAAACTCCTTTTGTTTGTGATATTAATATTGTAAAACATTATCGGCAAAAAGTAAAGACAAAAAATATATTTTTAAAATTTCTTGCCGATAGGTAGAAAAAGTTAGGAGTGGTTTGTGAAAGTCGTATTATAAATAAGCAGCTAACAAGAGTTGGTGTGAAAGTCATATTGTAAATAAGCAAGTTTGCTAATAGATAATAAGATTTGGGGTAAAAGCCGTATTATAAATAAGTAAGTTTGCCAATAGGTAGCAAGAGTTGGATGAAAGTGATATTGCAAATACGCATGTCGATAGGTGGGAAGAGCCATAGGTGGATGTCGTATTATAAATAAGCAGGTAGCAAGAGTTGGTGTGAATGTCATGTTGTAAATAAGTAAGTTTGCCAATAGGTAAAAAGAGCTAGGAGTGAATGTCGTATTGTAAATAAGTAAGTTTGCCGATAGATAATAAGATTTGGATGAAAGTCATATTGTAAGTAAGTTTGTCGATAGATAAGAAAGATTTGATGTGAGGGATTAAGATAGTTAATTGTTTTTAGTAAAAAGTTATGTTTGCATAAGTCAATATTAAAATTGTTGTTATAAAGTGATGCAGCTTAGATGTGTTAAGTGATATTTGTTTATCTTATTAAAAAAAAGTGATTGTTTTTTGAGTGCTTGTGTTATTATATATTAAAGATAAAATAATTCATTTATTTTTAAATGTAGGGAATAGTTTTTCGCACCATTTGGATATTTTGAATATAGTATACAAGAGAAAATTAAAAATTGTATAAAATAAACGTTTGGAGGTAAAAATGAAATCAATGAAAAAAACATTTTTTGTTGTGCTATGTGTTTTAGTAGCTTTTACACTAGCTATAGGTTTAGTAGCTTGTAAAGATGCCGAAGAACCAAGCTCTACCTATCTATATGTTTCAGCAACTGAAACTGGAGATAAAGCATATTCAGCTAATGTCTCTGTAGAAGGGGAAGAGTTGACTTTTTCTAATATCGATAAAGCAAATTATGGTATGGAAGTTGTTAGTGTTGCAAGCTTAGATGAGGCAGTTCGTCAAATAGCAGAATTTAACATAACTGAAGTGTCCGCTACTGAAATAGAGATATCTTTTGTCGATACTGATTATTTAGGAGAAGGTGACAGCTTTAGGCTTTATAGTAAATCTCCTGTACTAAGTGATAATAGTAATTTAGATTGCTCAATATATCTACAATCTGTTTCATATGGACTTTTAAGTAGTGAGAGTGATATCAATAGATATGATAATAATATTGTATTGACAATGTCTTTAACAGACGGCACATTAGTAGATACTTTAACTAAAGAAAATATTGATGTCAGTGGAGCTTTATATGGAAAAGAATACACTCTTACAAGAGTTAATGATACAACATTTTCTTTAACCTATGTTGATGCTTTTAAAGATGACGTATCTTCTTCACCTCAAACTACCATTACTTTATCCTCAAAGGCAATAAAGGGCAATAGACCTTTTAATGTATTTATGGATTTTGAAATAAAAACACCATCTGCAGAAATTGATAGCTCTGCAATACAATTGATTACTGTTGGAGATGGGACGAAAGTAGTAGTACCAATCACTTTAAGCGATGATTTTGCAAAAACAATTAATTCTACAGATGTATCGGTAGTAGGAGCTGATGGGTTTACAGTTGAACAAGTAGATCTTGTAGGGGATAACTTTATGATTGTTACACTAAAAACAGCCCTTAACAGCGCTGAATGCCTAGAAAATCTTAATGTTGCAAAGCTTGAAATGAAAGGAAGCGCAGTTAATCTTGGTGGAGAAAAAGCTAGCATGTCATTTGGTAATTTTAAAAGTGACATAATGGTTACAGCATTTTGCAATTATTTAGATGAAGGATTTGATGGTTATGTTTTAAACATAAGTGCTAAAAACGGCACATTTAAAAACTATGATTCAATAGTAGCAGATGATATACAAATTAAAAATACAAAGGATGAGCCTTATAACTTTACATTAACATCAAAGTCAGAAAAAATGCTTGTTGTAAAACTAAATGCAACTGATACGACAATTGCTGGTAGTGTAACTATTGGTAGTGCTTTAATAGATAGTAGATTTGGACTCATTGATGCTGATTTAAAAGGTACATTTAACGCTGCATATATTGAAGATGATAAAAGTTTTACAGCAATTGCTTTGCCTATTTTGACTAATATGGCAAAAAGCCTTGCAACTTCTGCCGCAAGTACAGTTGGATCAAAAATAGGGGCTGCGATAACACCATATATTATGGACTTTTTGGGTCTAGAAAGAACACCAACTCTCAATGAAATAAATAAGAATGTAAGTCAGCTTGGCACACAGTTATATGATTTGCAACAATCTGTTAATGCAGCAAGAGCCACGATAGAAAGAGATGTAGCAAACTCTGCTTATATGGCTTTGCTTGATGATTATACTGGTGAATATAATGATTTTACACTCTATCTTGTTGATGCATATGGTAATACAAATGGACTTGCTAAAATGTTAATGCTAGAAAAAGAAGCAATGGGCGAAGATAATGAAATGTCTAATTCGGAATTAGCAACACTAGAAGCAAAGCAAGAGTATCAAGATGCAAAAAATGTATTTGTAACTGAATTTGAAAAATTTGGAGCATTTTTCCCTTCTAGAATAAAAACTTTTGGAGACAATCTTAAGGCAAAAGGTGCTGGTATCGGTTATGGATATTACCATGCTTATTGGGGTTTAATGGAAAATGCTCATCTATGGGATATACAAACGATTACACATAAGGAAACGTTTATTAAAGCTTCTGCATCCACATATTATTTAGCGATGTCTACAGCTTTGCGTTATCTTGGGATAAAAGGTTCTTCCTTGGTTGCAACTTATAAAGCAAGCCTTAACGACACCATAAACGTTATTGAAAGTTATACAGCAAATCTACGTGAATCTATAAATAGAAGATCTATAAGGGCAACACTAGAATATTCAACTGGTAAAGTTGTAAATCTTCATATTGTCAAATATCAAGCTAAATCTAGTGATAATAAATCTACTAATCTGTCAGGGACTTTAAGCGTAAATCATCCTATTACTAGCTTTTTAAATGAACAAGATTTTGACAAGATTCTAAAGACAGCAAGAACTAAAAAAGTTGAATTTTTAAAATCTCTAAGAGATGCTGGTTTTTTTGGTGCACCTAGTGAAGGCACAAAAAGTATAAGGATTGATATGAGGCGCTCACAATCAAGTCAAAATAATTATGGATATGTGCCAAGTGGACGATATAATGTTAGAAAAGCAATTGTAGGCATGACATTTTTTTATAATATTCACTATGTTACCTATACTCAAAATGTTGAAAATGGTATATTAGGTGGTACTATAAGCGCAACAGCATCTAGCACATATGCAACGATAAAATCTGATATGCAATCAAATAGACAAGTTCTTACCTATGTTGATACAGCAAATGAATATTACATGTTTGATAGCCCATATTATATGCTGTAATTGAATCTAGATATAATGGTTTTATAGCTTGTAATATAGCTAGATAATTAAATTTGCACCATCAAGAGATTATTCTTTTGGTGGTGTTTTTTTATTTTATATTTGCTATATATTTAATAGCTCAACAATGGTAAAATATAAGAAACAAAGAGATTTTGAATTTAAAAACTTTGCGTAAAAGAGAGTTCAAATGCTAAATATAAAATAATGTTAATAGCTATTTATGTTGACTAAATTCTAATAATAGCATTATGCGAGGAAAAAAATATGAGTGATAAAAATAAAGATAACAAAAATAAAAACTTAGATGGTGCTGTAAAAAATGAAACTGAAAAGTTCGAAAATCATGATGAACTTATTGCAAGAGTTAATAAAAAATTAAGGGCAGTAGAAAAGCGTATTAATCAAGTTGCAAATGAGCATGGTGATTATGTAAAAGTTTATTTTGATTTTAATGAAGTTTTTGGTACATATGATGAAGGCCCAACGGGTAGTGGCAAAAAGGAAAGTAGGAATCCGATGAAATATATATACACATTAGAGATTTATAGCCCATATAAGGATGAAGGCGAAGTCCCCCAGATAATAATAGAAACATATCCAGATTTTAAAACAGCAAAAGAATATGAGGATGATGCAAATATAAAGGTTATTGAAGATGAATTTATAGAAAGCCTATATGAAGAATATGTTTTTTAATGAAATTAATAAAGACTCTGACTTTATAGATGAGATATATGAAGAAGAAAAGGGTAAAAAATATAGTGTAAATTATAAAAAGTTTCCAAATAACAAAGATTTTCTTATCAAAATAAACACAAAGTTGAATGTAGAAAGGAGAAACTTAAATGAACATTTTGAACCCCTTGGTTTTTGTTGTGTAATGTTTTTTGATTTTATACCACTACTTAACTTAAATGGTGAAAAAGATTTTGATATTGTAAACGACCGATATGAAAGTGTGGCACAATTAAAAAAGCCTAGATATACATTTACTGCTGAAATATATGCCAAAACCGAAAAGAAAAGCGAGCCAGTAAAGATTATTTCATTAGCAGATTGCAGGGGACATGATACTGAAAAAGAATATGAAGATTATATAGATTGGTTTTGTTCAAAAGTTCAACATGAACTTAAGCGTTGTGTATTCTTAGCTGTATTAGAGAAATAAAACTAGAATTGTTTTATAATGAAGATAATGAAACATAAAAATTTTAGATTAAATTTTAAATTTTAAAAAGTGAGGTGGAAAAATGTATAATAAACAACAAGAATATATGCTTAGGCTGTCAAGGGAGATTTTAGAAGTTAAAGAAAACTTTCAAACAAAAAAGTTTGAAAATAATGATGAGCTTATTGAAAAAGTAAATAAAAAATTAGAAATAGTAGAAAAACGCCTTAATAGATTTGCAAAAAGATACGACCAATATGTTAAGCTCAGCTTCGGTTTTAAAAAGCCTTTTAGAAAATTTACTAAAAAGGATGAAATTTCTGCAAAAGAACAAGCTAGGCGAAATCAAGAAAAATATACATACACATGCGAAGTTTATAGACTAGAAGATAAGTTTTTAGAAGAAAAGGATGAAAAAATTTATCCAGAAAATGTATGGGAATTATATCCATTTTTTGACAAAGCAAAAGACTATGAAAATTATGTAAAAATATTAGAGCCCCAGATTGAAGAAGCTTTATTTAAAGAACATATACGATATACGATATATAAAGATTCTAGTTTTATGGATGACGACTATGATGCAAAGCATGGTGCAGATTGGGATTATAAACTTGATAGATTTCCAAATGATGATGCCTTTATTAAAAAGATAAATGAAATATTAGAGGCGGAAGCAAATAAACTTAATGAGAAATATGCAAATGAAGGCATTTATTGTGGAATTAGTTTTGATTTTTATACTCCTTATTTTGTTGAAACCGATCCAGAGATTTTAAAAGAAATGACTAAAGAGGAAATTGCTGAAATGGAAGCACCTAAATATGGTTTTTATTGTGCAATATTTAAATCTGAAGAAGATCCACTAGCTGAGGAAGAAGAGCTTTTTGAAATGGAAGATTGTAGGGGACATGATACTAAAGAAGCATATGAAAAATATGCATATTGGTTTTGCAAAAAAGTGGATTATGAACTTACACGTAGTCAGTTGATACTTACAGTTCGTAAAGCGATGCCCGATATATTAGATTGATACAAAGTTTTTATTAACTTCTTTAAAAACAAAGGATATTTAAATGATAAATATACGGTTAAATTCTAATCATAAGATGTAAATATTATACGAGGCAAAAATATGAGATAATTGTTTGCAAAAAACTTAACTTAAAAAGCTAGCAGTGAGTAAAATCATTGCTGTTTTTTTGTTGAAAATAAGTTCAAAGTTTACATTTATGCAAATATGTTAAATTTAATAAATTTATGCATCTTGAGATTTTCATTATAGTAGGAGTATAATTTAAATAATAATTTACGAAAGTCCGTTGGGGGGAAGAAAAAAATGAAAAAAAGAAAGATTTTTGGTTTAGTAATAATAAGTATTTTGTTGCTTACATTTTTGTTTGCAATAACAGCATGTGACAAGAACAGGAACGAGGAAGCAAACAAAGATGGAATACCTATTGTGACAGGAACTCTAGCTGAAAGATGGGATGCTGCCGAAGAATTATTAGCGGCTATGTGGAAGTATGATGAAGACCTTATGGAGGGTGAGGCTGAGGAAGTAAGATATAATACTTTTTCTGTAAAAGTTAAATCAGTTGATGTTTGCTGTGTTGGCGCTGAAGATTATGGTCTTATACATGCTTTTGAGTGTGATGACGAGATATATAATAGTGAGGAACTTGAATATTTGCTAGAAGATTCTACTACTGCAAGTGAATATTATGGAACTAACTTAATGACATATGTCAAAGTTCCTAATACAAATATCTATGCTACAAAGCGTTATGGTATATGGAATGTTTTAGCTAACGATGTATTAAAAATTGGAGATGCCTATTATTCAAAAGATAAGACTAGCCTTTTGAGTTATGTTGGTAAAGAAACGACATTTAAATTCCCTGAAGAAACTAAATATATAGCGGATTGGGCTTTCTATGCTTGTAGAACTTTAACTAGTATAGAATTACCAAGTGGTATCACTAGTATTGGGGAAGGTACATTTGCTAAATGCTCTAGCCTTACTAGTATAACCATTCCAGAGGGTGTCACACATATTGATTGCATTGCATTTAGAAGTTGCTCTAGCCTTACTAGTATAACTATTCCAGAGAGTGTAACTTTCATTGCTTGGGGAGCATTTAGGCATTGTACAAGTCTTTCTAGTATAGAGATTCCTAAAAATGTAATTTTTATTGGTCAACATATATTTGATGGCTGTACTAATCTCGAAAGCATTAAATTTCCAGATAGCCTTATTTATGCAGATTATAATGCTTTAGAAAAAACAGAATGGTATAAAAAACAGCCAGACGGAATGGTATATGCTGGAAAAGTTGCATATAGATATAAAGGAGATATGCCAGAAAATACAACCATTACCATTAAAGATGGAACATTTTCCACAGGCTATACTGCATTTTCTAACTGCGCAAATCTTACAAATATAGTAGTTCCAGATTCTCTTGTTAGAGTGGGATGCGTTGCTTTGCATAAGACAGGATGGTATAACAGTCAAGCTGACGGAATGGTATATGTTGGAAAAGTTGCATATGAATACAAAGGAGATATGCCAGAAAATACAGAGATTAGCTTAAAAAATGATACAGTTTCTATTGTTGATAGTGCATTTTATGATAATACAAATCTCACTAGCATAAGCATTCCTAAAAGTGTAGCTAGTATAGGTAGTTATGCATTTGAAGGCTGTTCTAATTTAACTAAAATAAGTTATGAAGGGACAAAGGCTGAATTCAAAGCTATTAAAAGAGGTTATAGTTGGCTTGAAGGAGCAAATGTAGACAAAATTGAATGCAAAGATGGTAACATTATTTTAAAATAAAAAACTTTAGAGTCATAAAAATAAGACCAGCAGTAAGTAAAATTATTGCTGGTTTTTAATTTAAGGTCATGACTATATTGAGTAAAAGACTGTTATCTAGTATATGTAGTTATTTTTGAGTTTTTAAATTGCTTCATTTCATTATCAATACTTAAAGTATATAAAAAAAGGGCTTTAAGAAATATTTAAATAACTACAACATATAAATAGTTAATGTCAAAATAGCACTTCTCTAAATGTGTTTGTGTTTCGACAACAAAAAAGCTGTTAAGATTTTTTTGAGTTCCTTAACAGCCCCTTTTTTCCATTTTAAATACATTTAGTTTTTCTATATTTTTAATTTACAACTTCCGATGCTTCTTCAGCAGGTTTTTGCTGCATTTCAGCAATGGTCTTTTTCTTTAATATGAGGTTGATGATGTTAGGAATACTTGGTTCTACATCTTTTAATATTAAATAACATGCAATTATTGGTTCAGCTAAAAACACGATAGAAAGAATCAATACAAATATATAAAATGCTATTTGTCCGCCTAGTGATGGTGAAAGAAGAGCAAAGTCAGCAACAAATGCATCCATCAAAGGAATACTGGTGCCTCCTAATATCACAAAGCAAATTATCATGCTTAAAAATAAAGGTACCGTTAATACCGTAGAGTAGATACAGTTAATAAGGGCTAGAGTGTGTTTAACTTTACCTTCAAGTGTTGTAGCAAATGTACGAAAAGTCATTATCCCAATCGGCATAAATGTTAGTACAATAAAATATTGAAAAAGCATATTGCTTATTTTATTGATATATGGCATTCCCATATTGGCACCGTTTATTTGAAGTATTGTCATAAGTCCGATTATATTACAAATAACTGAAACACATAAAAGAATAATTTGTTTTACTGAAAGTTTTAATTTCATAATTTTCCTCCGTTACATTAATAACATTATTTTACCAAATCGATATGCATATATACAATAGCTTTTTATACGTTAATTCTCAGAGTAAGTGCAAAGTTAATTCTCAGAGTAAGTGCAACTTTTGAGTCAGCCCTCGAAAAGTTTGTCAAAGTAAATGCAACTTTTAAAGTTTTTCTAAAATTAATGATTTCCCCCGCTCATGCAATATTACATACGGCGAATTTATAAATATAATATGAGAGAAATAAAAAGATACAAACATTTAAGTTTAAAAGAAAGAGCAATAATTGATTAAGGATTAAACACAATTCGTCAATAAAAATCCTATAATTTTAATTAATTTGTCCAAAATGGAGTTTTTTGTGGCTTTTATATAGACACACTTTGTTTCTTTGCTAGTCTTAAGTTTGATAAAACAAGAGAGTAGAGACAATTTTTGTTTTGGTAGATTTATATTTACTGTTGAGTGATAAAACAAGGGATTAAAGAAAGCCTTTGCCTTGGTGGACTAGATTTACTCATGATGACAAAACAAGGGAGTGGAGACATAGTGGTCTTAGATATAAAAGTTTTTTATGGAGTAAAATGAAGGTTAAAAGAAATGTAATTTTAGGATATATGAAAGATAGGGGATATACAAAGAAAGAATTTCAAAATGTTCTTGGATTAGATGATAAAAGTTTTGAAACTGTCATATCCGGAAAAAGATTAGCATATGATACTGAGGTTGCCTTAATAAAATATTTTACTCCAACGATTGCTGAGTTTTTAGTGGATTTTGATGAGAAAGATTTTTCAATTTTAAAAAGGTTTGTAAGAAGTTAATATTGTTTTTTTAAATTAGGTTTGTTTTAACAATTTAGGCAAAGACTAAATATTTTAGTGATTTTTTAGGAGGATCTGTGGGAAGAATAATGTGCAAAATGCAATGCGTACCAAGTCCATCAAGTTTAAAAAGTAGCGAAGCGCTTAGCGAAAAGTATGGTGGCCTTAGAAGATTTTATGACTGTAGTGGTAAGTACAATGATGTTGTAAGTTATGTAGAACATGGCTCAAGACTTGATTTTGGACTATACGAAGAATTTAACGGTGGAGTAAAGATAGGGATTTTTGATAGTGATGGAATTTGTGATAGCGAAAAATTAAATGAATATCAAGAAAAGCTTAGAAAGACTGATAGTCCTATTTGGGCAGGCATCATTTTATTTCCAGAAGAGTTTGGTCTTGAGTATGTAAAGACTGGATATGATGCAAGAAGGGTTATAAAAGAGGCTTTTCCTAAATTTTTTAAAGATGCAGGTTTTAAAGAGGAAAATCTAGAGTGGTTTGCAGGGCTTCATGAAAATTATGTTAGAAAACATATTCATTTTGTCATATGGGAAAAGGAGCCTTTAGCAATAAATAGAGACACAGGTGAGTGTGAATATAGCAGTTATTTTATTGAATCTACAGTTTGTAGAGAATTTGAAGAAAGTTTAGAAAAATCTATAACAAATTGTGCAAAAGAAATTGATAGGAAAACAGTAGGCCTTGCCACTAGCAAGATGAGGGAAAGATTTTATATGAAAAAGAATATGCTAGAACTATTTAGGATTTTGCCAGATGTTCCATTTTCAAATTATGAAGAATTATCAATTTTGAGATATAAAAATAAACTTTTAAATATTACAAGGCAAGTTGTTAGAAATAATGATGAGATCTTAGATAAAATCTCAAATCTTTCTGCTGTACTTAGGGAAAAAGAACAAGCTATTGAATTAGAAAATAGTTTGTTTTTTAAATCCAATGTTGGTGATGAATATTTTGAGCTTTTTTATGAAGGGATGATGAAAGAGGCTTTAAGGGAAATATATAAAAGAAAAAAGGAAACTCCAGTAATTTCAAATAAAACAATTAGGCGTAAAGAAATGAAACAAGGGCAAATAAGGCTAATGAAAGAATATAACGATATAAAAGAAAATTTAAATAATAAAGCACTTAGGAGTTTAGATTGGTTAATTGCACTTGCAAATGAAATAGATCCTAAAGAAGTTTTAATGACAGGTGTTAAATCTAAAGCCAAAAGCCAAGAAAAGTCACAAAAAGATTAGATTTGATAAAAAATTAGGTATGTAAGAGATTTTGAGATATAGGGATTGATGAAAAAAAGAAAAATAACAGCATTTATAATACTTGCTTTTATTGAATATTTTGTCGCTTTTTTAATTGTCTCAGCGTATAGAGAGGGCTTTAAAAGAGGATTTAAGTTAGACGCTAACATATTTTTCAGCATAAGAGTAGTTTTAATATTTTTTATATTTTTAGGGGTGAGTGTTTTAGCGATGTTACTCGGATATGATAAAAAGTTTTGGGTTAAAAATTCACTAGATGCTTTATCAGATGGAGAAAAGAAACAAATACTTGGCAATTTAGAGCAAGCAAGATTTCAAGAGGATATGGAAATAGATAAAAATTTTACTAAAGTAGAATATTCAAAGTTAAAAGACATCAAGGTTACTGGTGTTCCAGTAAGGGCAGTAGTTAAAGGAAATAAGTACTGTATAAACCTTGCACCCTCAGCTCATACGATGGTAATTGGCTCAACGGGTTCAGGGAAAACTACAAGTTTCATAAATCCTACCATTCAAATTTTATCTCAATCAAAAACAAAGCCTTCAATGCTAATAGCAGACCCTAAAGGAGAACTATTAAATTTGCATGCAAAATCTTTAGAAGAAAAAGGGTATGAGGTGCAGGTGTTAGATTTGAGAAGTCCATACAATTCTGTTAAGTGGAATCCACTAGAAAAGGTATATGAAAACTATCAAAAAATGCTAGAACTTGAAAGTTATGTAAATAGTTTAGATAAAGAAGATTTAGAAGAAATAAATGGGAGTCAAGAAAATGTAGATATAAGCGAGGCTATGGTAGCAAAAAATGTGCCTGTAGAAAGGACAGATAAAAGTGAGATGACATCAGAAAAAAATATATTTGCAGAAATAATAAATACGAGTAGAATTGCATCAGAAAAAAGTGTGCCTATAGAAAGTGTAGATCTAGATAAATTTTTAAGCTCAACAAATATAGAAAATGGAATAAAAAGTTTTGTTGGATATGATGTTTTGCACATGTTAGAAAACAAAGGGAAAGATGAAGTCATTGAGAATATAGATGATAAAAAGGATTTTGTTGAAAAGGAAAGTGATGGATTTGAAGGGTGGGAAGATTCTGAAAAACCGATTGAAAGTGAGTTCATAGCTGTAGCATATGAAGCAAGTATTAGGCAAATGAGAGAAAATGAAAATATTAGCAATAGGGATACAAAAAGCAATAGTTTGGCTAATGAAAGCATTAAAACAGAGAAAGGCGGGAATGCATTAAATAGGGAGATTGACACCTCAAAATTTGGAAACGGTCCATGGGAATTTGAGCAAGAGATTTATTATGATATTAAAGATTTAGTAAATGCAATAAAGGTTGAAAAGCAAAAACTATTTGATGAAGTGTATGAAGACTGTAATGATTTTGTTAGCATTTTATGTCCTGTTAAAAACAAAAAAGATCCATTGTGGGAGTCTGGTGCAAAGAGTTTTATTTTATCAATTTTAATTGCCATGCTCGAAGATAGTGAAGATAAAAAACTAGGGATGACAAAGGAAAAATTCAACTTTTATAATCTAACAAAAATTGCCCTAAATACTCAAAATGATTGCAAAGATTTAATTAAATATTTTGAAGGTCGTGGAGAACTTTCTAAAAGTACAGCTCTTTCAAAACAAGTATTAGATTCTCTAGATAGAACTAGAGGTTCATACTTATCAACAATATTTGATAAGTTAAATCTTTTTAGTGACCTTAGCATTTGCTCTTTAACATCTGCAAATGAAATTGAATTTGAAGATATGGCATCAAAATCAGTTGCGCTCTTTTTGCAAATACCAGATGAAAAAGAAACAAGACATACTCTTGCAGCTATGGTGGTATTACAAGCATATAAAGATTTAGTTGCATCAGCAAATGCTCACCAGGATTTATCGCTACCAAGACCTGTATATTTTATATTAGATGAGTTTGGGAACTTGCCTAGAATAAACAAGTTAGAGCAAATGATAACAGTTGGGAGATCAAGAAATTTATGGTTGTTTTTGGTGTTACAAAGCTATGCGCAACTAGCAAATGTCTATGATGAAAAGATTTCAGAGATTATTAGATCAAATTGCAATATTCAAATTTTTATAGGTTCAACAGATTCAAAGACTTTAGAGAGTTTTTCAAAGCATTGTGGTAATTATAGCGTTGCTACAAAAAATGTAAGTTTCAATACTGCAAATAGTGATAATCTTAGCTCTTCAGTTTCTGTAAAGGAAAGGCCTTTAATATATCCATCAGAACTAAGTAAATTAAATAACCCCTTAGATATGGGTAATGCCATTGTCACTGTATTTGGATATAACCCAATTAGATCAAAGTATACACCAAGTTTTTTAGTCCCAATGCTAGATCTAAAAGAATCTGAAATCAAGGGAGTACAAAGTAGATATTTTGATGAGACTAGTATTTTTTATGATATGAAAACAAGAAATGAACATTATGAAGCTAGGGAAAATGCAAAGATGGTTAAAGGTCATATATTAAGCGAGTTTAAGGAAAGAGAGCAAGACATGAATGCAGCTTCACTTATACAACAAGCAGATAAGGCGGTAGTAGAGTTACTAAGTGTCAAAGAAAGAGAAAAGTTAGGTGGCTATATTGCTAAAAAATTAATAGTAAGAGCAATAGAACTTTTAGAGCATGCAACAAAAAAAGCCAGGTCTTTAGGTAAAGATAATTTAATTGTAGAAATTGATAGAGTAAGAAAGTATCTAGAGTGTGAAATAGATAGAACTGTAAATAATTATGCTGCAGCGATCTAATAGAAAGTTAAAGGTTAGAAAATTCTAAGGTTGATGTTAGAGTAAAGCGTTAGAAAGTTAAAGGCTAGGAAATTTCTAATATTGATGTTAAAGAAATGCGATGGGCAAATATTAGGTGTTTACTTCTCATAATAGAGCTAAATGGTAGCAACTTGGCAGAAAAATACCGGGCATTCTTACGTTCCCGGCTAAAAAGATAATTCTTTTGTGGCTATTTATATGTTAATCGATATTTTTCAAATTGTAAATAGTTGTACAGTAATTGGCAGAAAAATACCGGGCATTCTTACGTTCCCGGCTAAAAAGATGATTCTTTTCTCATTAAATATATGTTAAGCAATATTTTGTGAAATGTAAATAGTTATCTACAGTAATTGGTAGAAAAAAACTGGGCATGCATCCGTTCCCAGCCAAAAAGATAATTCTTTTCTCATTAAATATATGTTAATTGATAGATTTAGAATTGTCAAATTGGAAGACTTGGAGTTTTAAAATCAAAGAAAGAGTGATCAGTATGAAAAAGATAATTGTTATAAGTTTTATAGTTTTTGTATTAGCTATTATTAGTGTAAGTGGTGGAGAGATAGAGGCTTTTGCAAGTCATGTAGCTACAACACCAAGATATACGGTAAATGGTAGTTGGACTGTTAAAAATGGAACAACTGTAGTGAGTCAAGGTACTGGTCCTATATTATATCAAGGAAATGTTGTTTTAAATATATCTATGTATTCTTCATATATGAGTGGGCAAGGCAGTATTGCAGCAGGGACATTGACAAATTTTAGAAAGTATAATATTGAGGCAAATCCAGTTTGTTCTAGTGGAGAGAAGATAGTTCATGAAAAGTTTGAAATGTTTAAAGATGGCTCTTTATATAAATCAAATACATATAGCTCACAAGGCACAGTTCTTTTTCTTTCCGAAAGTTTAGCAGATGGTAAATATAGCTTTACTTATTCTTCCACTTTATATAAAAACTCAACATATATTGGTAAAATAGCTTTTAATTTTAATTTTGATGTAGATAATACAGATCCAACAGGAAGTTTAACTAAAGCTAGTGGAGGCGCTATTGCAAATGGTACATATTCATCTAGTGCTGCAAAGTTTACTGCAAGCGATACAAACTTTAGCAAGATATTTTATAGAAAAAATAGTGGCACTTGGAATAGTACTACTGCAACAATATATAGTGTAAGCACAGTCGCAGATAACGGTTTTTGGGAATTTTATGCAGTTGATAAGGTTGGAAATCAATCTAGTACTGCAAGTTTTTACTACGATAGTGTTAAACCTGTTGGAGCAATTAAAGATGCAAACAATAATGTGCTAGAAAACAATGGATGCTCAAATAAAGCATTTAAAGTGATTTTTACTGATGCAAATTTAGATTCAACAAAAATTTATGTTAAAAAACCAGGAGCCTCTACTTTTACTCAGTATACTAACGATTCATTGGTAAATGATATCAGTGGAACATATGTTTTTAAAGCAATAGATAAAGCTTCAAATACAAGTAATGAGCTAACTTTTACTTTAGATAAAATTAATCCTACTGTCAAAATGTATTTAGATGATGTGGAGGTAGTAAGTGGAAAGAGTTTAAAGGGCAATAGTATAAAAGCAGTAGCTTTTGATGAGGGCGGGTCAGGAGTATTAGAAACATATGTAAAAACACCAGGGGCAGGAAGCTTTGTAAAATATACTGCAAACACTACATATACAAGTGAAGGCAGATATGAATTTTATGCAAAAGATAAAGCAACAAATGTATCTAATACAGTTTGGGTATTAGTCGATAGAACACCACCCATATTAAGCCTATATACTAGTGTTGATATAACAGGTGAAAACTATGTTGCATCAGATAGAATCAAATGTTTAGCAACAGATAGTTTAAGTGGAATATATAAAGCCTATGTAAAAACAGAAGCTGATTCAAGTTTTGTAGAATATACACCAAATACATATATCTATGCTGCAGGTAATATAAAGTTTTATGCATTAGATAAAGCTAATAATAAAAGTATTGAACATAATATAAACTTAGACAACATTTCACCAATAGGCAATATTTATGTAGATGGGCAAATTTACCAAAATCAATATGTAACTAAATCTTTTAAATATATTGCAAGTGATGAAAACTCTGGCATTAAAAAACTAGAAATATTTTATGATAATCTCTGGCGTGCATATGAAGGAGAAACTATCTCAAACACTATGCCAGAAGGTGTATATAAATTTAGAGCAACCGATAATGCTAGTAATGTTTCAATTGAAAAATCAGTAACATTAAGCCTTACTCCACCAAGTGTAGAAATCAATATTGAAGAAGGTGTGGTAGAGAGTGGTATATGGTTAAATAGACCCTTTAGTTTTAGAGCAATACCATATGATAGCGAAATAGTAAAAAGCGAAATAAGGTATCCAAATTCTAATATTTGGCAAACATATATAGAAAATAGCGTCATAAACTTTCCCATGGAAAATGGCACATATTCTTTTAGAGTATTAGATGATAAAGGGCTATATTCTGACATATACACTGTCAATGTTGATACTGTAAAGCCACAAATAAAAGCATATTTAGATGATGCTTTAATAGAGTCAGAGTATTTAAAAGGCAGTGCCATTTCATTTGAATATGAAGATGAAAATGATTCAGATATTTATATAAAAGTTCCAAACGCACTAGAGTTTAATCTCTATCAACAAGATACATATATTTACTCTGAAGGAAGATACTTTGCATATACCAAAGATATTGCAGGAAATGAAAGTGATGTTATGGAATTTGTTTTAGATAACTCTAAAAAAACTATAACTTTAATTGATACTAAAGCACTTGATATTGAAGGAGAAAGTTTTGTTTTAGATTCTGAAATTTTAGAACTTTTAAAAAATCCAACATTAAGTTATGAGATAGAAGCAAATGATATAAATCTTGCTCCAATAGAAAAGGTAACAATAAATGATATAGAAGTTTCAAACAATCAAGAGATAATAACTTTATTAAATGGTGAGTATACTGTTGTTGTTTTAGATAGAGCAGGAAATGTAGAAAGTTATACCTTCAAGTCAAAAGTTAAGCCAGTTACATATCCAACTCTTTACACATCTTGGTATGAAGTCGCATATATAAATGCAACACAAAATCTTTTAAATCAAATTATTGAAAATCAAAGCATGGGGGAAATAACACCTGATTACATTAATTTTACAAATAAAAATCAAGCTTTTGCATATAGCTATTCAAAAGAAGAAGAGCTTGTACAAGAGATAGATTGGAATATAGACTATATCTTCCCTCTAGATGAAATAGATAGAGTAAATAGAAAAGAAGGCCTTGCATACATATATAGACACTCTGATAATGAAACAAATTTTGTTGTCTACTTTACACAAGATAGACTTTTAAAAGTTATTAGAGATTATGCAACAAAAGGTGTAGCAGAAAAAACCTTTCTAGATGGAAATCCAAAAGGGCAAATGGCTTCTACTTTTGAATATGTTGAAGGAATAGTTTCAAATGAATTGACTCTTGATCCTAATCTTTCATATATGGTAAATGGCAAGGTCTTATCGAGCACATTTAATTTAAATGGTATACATCAATTAGTGGCCTATGATTCGTTTGGAAACAATATAACTTTAGATGTAAACATAGTATCAACTATGCCAAAAATTGAGATTTCAAAAGACAACAATAATACATTGCTAGAAGATGATATTACACATTTAACTTCTAAGTTTTCTTTAAAAGTTTTAGAAGAAAATGCACCTCTATCAATACTTGAGATATATAAAGGTGATGGTAAGTTAATTAAGCGAATTTGTGGTAATAGTTCATATGATATAAACGAATCTGGAATATATAAAATTAAGGCATATAACCATAGTGGTAAAGTTAATACAAAAACAATATATTTATCCCTTTCAAAACAAAGTGCAAGTTTTCAAAAAGAAGAAGTACTACGATTAAATGTTTTAGCTTCTAAAGATGCATTTGCACCAATCGAAACAATTTCTGTATTTGTAAAATATCCTAGTGCTGATGAATATATAGAGTTATTTAATGATGATTTGCAAAACCAATTTAATCCATCACAAAAAGCATATGCTTTTTTAAAGTCAGGAAAATATAAAGTTATCGTAGAAGATCAGTATAGAAGAGGCTCAAATGCAATAGAAGCTACTTTTACATATGAATTACCCGTAGTGCCTATACAAATAGAAGGTATTGAAAATGGGGAATCTACAACTAATAAAAAGCTAGTGTATATCCCTAGAAAAAATGTTGAAACCAAAGTACTAAAAGATGGTGAACTTTTATCTCAAAATTCTTCCTACTCATTTAGAAAGGAAGGCACATATAAAATCATTGAAACAAATGCAGACGGTATTGAGCAGGAGTTTATATTTAGTGTTGAGTCTTCAAGTGCTAATGCTGTGCAAAACATTCTTCAAGAAAATCAAGATAAGCCTCAAAGCATAGAAGTAATAGAAGAAAGCAGCAGACTTTCTCCAGGTCTTATTGGAGCGATTGTAATTTTTTCTGTAATAGTTTTAATAATTACCATTTCGTTTATTGTAAGGCGTGTAAGGAGAAGAAGATATTAATCTAAAATACACAAGGGCAAAAAGCTGTAACATGTGGTTTAAAAGTAATTTAATTAAAAGGAGAAATAATCGATGTTTTTAGTAGATTTAAATCCAGTAGTAAGTCCTGTAATAGAAATAGTAGATGCTCTACTTTGGCCAGCACTTGGCCTTATAGGTTCAATTGGCACAATATATTGCATAATCTTGGGAGTTAGACTTGCACAGTCTGATGATCAAAACTCAAGACTTAGAGCAAAAAAAGATCTCATTGGAGCTTTAATAGGATTTATTGTCATATTTGTATTAATAGTTGCATTGAAAATAGCAATGCCAATACTTCAAAGTTGGTTAGAAGTGAGATTACAGTCATGAGTTTTATTAATAGTTGCATTGAAAATAGCAATGCCAATACTTCAAAGTTGGTTAGAAGTGAGATTACAGTCATAAGTTTATTAATAGTTATACATTAAAAAATAAAAACTCTAGTTATAAGTTTAGCAAAGATAGATGTGTAGCTAAAATTTCGAGTCTGTCACAAATTCAATTTAGCTATAC
>LSQX01166994.1_pt2 | contig 52068 bp, 59 predicted proteins | sample 654561 | NCBI WGS metagenome assembly LSQX01 (sample SAMN04489861, study PRJNA283612) | anaerobic digester metagenome | isolation source: 4 biogas reactors fed with cattle manure at either 37C or 55C with and... | place: Denmark: Kongens Lyngby | collected 2014
TGACAATATTGTCAATATTGTCACTTTCTGTTTTTGAGGATATCTCTGTCGCGGATGATGGCTTGGGGCATAGCGCATAGGACCTTAAGCCTTGAACCCTGAACTTTTTGATTTCAGATTAAGGATTAACCCTGCCTGCGGTTTCCCTTGAACCTTGATCCTTAAACCTTGAACTTTTTGATTTCAGATTAACGATTAACGATTTTTGATTTGCGATTTGCCCAAAAAAATGGCAGTGTCCGAATTCCCTCCGCTAGCCAGCGGAGGGTTGGGGAGAGGTTTTTTGATTGCAGATTACCGATTAACCCAGCCTGCGGTTTCCCTTGAACCTTGANNTAACGATTAACGATTTTTGATTTTTGAAGTATTTTCCTACTTCATAGAGGGTTACCCCACGATCTTTAGCCTTGCAAACTTCAGCAGCAATTGTTTTTTCCCGAATCCTTCGAAGATAACGGTGGCCTTGGCATCGGGGCCGTTGCCTTCGACCTGGGTGACGGTGCCTGTTCCGAAGCGTTGGTGCTGGACCATCATTTCGGGTTTGAGCTGGGCGCCGGTGAGGATAACATAGTCGCCGTTGGCCACAGGTCCCGGGCTTGATTGGGTGGGCTGGCTTTTGGCTTCGGATACCTTGCGGAAGTTCTTCAGGCTTTCACTGAAGGTTTCCTGTTTGGCCTGCTGCGATTTCTGGGGTTTTGCACCGGCAAGGTATTCAATGAACTCGGGTTTCAACTCATCGATGAAGCGGCTGGGTTCGCAAAAGTTGAAGTTGCCATAGCGGAAACGGGTCTCGGCCCAGGTGATGGTGGCTTGTCGCATGGCCCGGGTAAGGGCCACGTAGAACAGGCGGCGCTCTTCTTCAAGTTCGGCACGACTACCGATTGAAAGTTGCGAGGGGAAGAGGTTTTCCTCGGTGCCTGCTATAAAAACGTAGGGGAATTCGAGCCCCTTGGCGGCGTGGATGGTCATCAGCGAGACCTTGTTGAGGTCCTCGGGGCCCTTGGTTTTTGTGTCGGCATCGGTGAGCAGTGCGATGTCCTGCATAAATTCGTCGAGGGTGCGGAAGGTGTTCTCGCCGCTTTCCTCGTCGGGGGCCATCACAAAGTCCTTGAGGCCGCTGAGCAGTTCCTCGATGTTTTCCTTGCGGTTGATGCTTTCGGGCGAGGTATCCTCGAAATAAAACTTGCGGATGCCTGATTTGTTGACGATCTTTTCGCCCAGTTCGAAGGCGTTGTATTTGTAGAGCTCTGTGCCCAGGGCCTGGATCATCAGGGTAAATTCGTTCAGGCGGTTGAGGATGCCCGAATGGAATCCCAACTGGAGCTCAGGAGCCTTTAGGGCGGTTTCCCATATCGAGAGGCCCTTTTCTTCAGCAGCCACTTTGAGCTTGTTGAGGGTGGTGTCGCCGATGCCCCTTGCGGGGAAATTGACGACGCGCATAAAGGCTTCTTCATCTTTGGGGTTGATCACCAGCCTGAAATAGGCCAGCACGTCCTTTACCTCCTTACGCTGGTAAAAGGAAACGCCACCAAAGATGCGATAGGGGATGTTGAGCTTACGCAGGGCTTCTTCGAGGGCCCTCGACTGAGCGTTGGTACGGTAGAGGACGGCGAAGGCATTGTTGGGCAACTGGTGCTGGGCCCGCCATTCGAAGATGCGGCCGGCGATCCAAGAGGCCTCCTCGGCCTCGTTGGCGGCCTTGCAGATCATCACCTTTTCGCCCTGGTCGTTATGGGTCCACACCTTTTTGAAGATCTGGTCCTTGTTGTGGGCGATGGCGCTGTTGGCGGCATTGACGATGTTCTGGGTGGAGCGGTAGTTTTGCTCGAGCTTGAAGAGTTTGAAATCGGGGTAATCCTTCTTGAAGTTGAGGATGTTGGCGATGTTGGCCCCCCGGAAGGCATAGATGCTCTGTGCATCATCGCCCACCACGCAGATGTTCTCGTTGTTGGCTGCCAGCTTCTTGACGATGAGGTATTGCGAGAAGTTGGTGTCCTGGTATTCGTCGACCAGGATGTAGCTGAACTTCTGCTGGTATTTATAGAGGACGTCGGGGAAGTCACGCAGCAGGACATTGGTATTGAACAACAGGTCGTCGAAGTCCATGGCAGAGGCTTTGCGCAGGCGCTGCTGGTAGATGCTGTAAAGGAGCCCCAGTTTGGGCTTGCGTGCCTGGGTGTCGGCGTTCTGTATCTCGAAGTCCTCGTTGTAGTCGATGGGCCCGATGAGGTTGTTCTTGGCATTGGAGATGCGCCCCAGGACATAACCCGGGCTATAGGTCTTGTCGTCGAGGTTCTGTTCTTTGATGATACTCCTGATCAGGCGTTTGCTGTCGTCGGTATCGTAGATGGTGAAGTTGGATGGGAAGCCAAGTTTTTCGCTTTCCACGCGCAGGATCCGGGCGAAGATGCTGTGGAAGGTTCCCATCCAGAGGCTTTTGGCTTTGGCTGGCCCTACCAGGCTGGCGATGCGTTCCTTCATTTCGCGGGCAGCCTTGTTGGTAAAGGTCAGGGCCAGGATGTTGAAAGGCGCTACTTCCAGGCTTAACAGATAAGCCACCCGGTAGGTCAGCACCCTGGTTTTGCCACTGCCTGCGCCGGCAATCACCATTACCGGCCCTTCGGTGGCCATCACCGCTTCCTGTTGCGGTTCATTCAGTTCTTTGAGAAAATCGATCATTCAGTACCGTCATTATCAGGCAAGCTGCAAAGATAGTCAAAATGCCCCAAGGTCTTTTCGGATTGCAGGGATGGATTTCAGTTTTTTTTGCTCAAAAACCTTTCTATATTTACACCCTGCTAATCATTCACTCAAAACCATACAACATGAATCGCAAGTATTATTTAATGAGGATGCTGATCTTGTTGCTGGTGTCCATGGGTTTTTCCCTCAGCGCCAGTGCACAGGTGACCAATGAAGATTTACTGAAGAACCAGGAGGCACTGTTGAACGAGTTTCGGAACCTGAGGCACCGCCTTGATGTGGTGGAGAAATCCATCGACGATATCCGCTGGTTCGACCGTGTGGGCGATGTGGCCTATATAGATAAGGTGTTCATGGCCGGTCCCCCGCCTGCGGGAGGGGAAAATGCCACCACCCTGCCCGGGCGCAATCCCATCAAGTTCTGGTCGTATGTGTTCATTCCAAAAGACGTGGACCCTGACAAGAAATACCCATTGATTGTTTTACCCCATGGGGGTGTGCACTCCGATTTCAATACCTATTACACCCACATCATTCGTGAGTTGATGGCCCAGCAATATATTGTTGTGGCGCCTGAATTTCGCGGGAGTACCGGCTACGGGCGCGGGCATTATGAACTGATCGACTATGGCGGGCTTGAGAATGAGGATACCGACGTCTCGCGTCAGTATATGATTGACAATTATCCGATTGTGGATAAGAACAGGGTTGGGCTGATGGGCTGGAGCCACGGAGGCATGATCTCGCTGATGAATGCTTTTGAGCGGCCCCGTGATTATAAATGTGTTTTTGCAGGGGTTCCCGTGAGCGACCTGATCTTCCGCATAGGCTATAAAAGGCCTTCCTATGAAGATTACTTCTCGGCCAGCTATCATATTGGTCAGCGCATCGATGAGGATATGGAAGAATACCGCCGCCGCTCACCCGTAGCCCACGTGGACAAGCTTGAAATTCCCCTGCTGATCCATACCAACACCATCGACGAGGACGTGCATTACCTGGAGGTGCTAAACCTGATCAATGCCCTGAAAGCCCAGGACAAGCGCTTTGAATACGAGATATTTGAAGAGATCCCGGGAGGTCACAGCTTCGACCGTATGGACCACAGCCAGGGACGCGAGATCAGGTATAAGATCTATAAGTTCCTGGAGAAACACCTTGATCCGCCGCGGAAGTTTCGCAACCAGCGTGATATGGAAAGGGCTGCGTACCGGTTCTGAGAGGAGGCTTAAGTAAGAAGTAGGCAGTAAGAAGTAAAAAGTAAGAAGAAAGAAGTAAGAAGCAAGAATCATTATTGCCTGTTTCTGAAGAGATCTGCGTTGGCCCACTTGCCTGAAATACCCTATGTAAGGCAATACATTCTTTCCATTATAGCAGCTACCGGGGAATGTGGAAATATTTTCACGTGTCCGGGGATTTTTCTTTGTGGGTTAGTGGGTTAGTGAACCCATTGAGAATTAGGGTCTAAAATGTTGCTGAAAGCCTCGTAGCTAGTAAGCTTTGAACATTTTTGAGAAATATGCTGCTTCAGTTAAAAAAAGCATGGAAATTTCGAAAAACTTGCCTATCTTTGTGCCCCTCAAATGCGGAAGTCAGATGTGATTGAATTACAGCACACTTTCGTTTTCAGGACCCGCAAGGGCTCATTGGGGTAAAAAGGTTTTCAGGGGTTTTGTGGATAAATTTTTGGTAAACCATATTGGTTTTCAAAAATAAACGTTTACCTTTGCACTCCCAAAAACAGGAAGGATTGACTTTAAATAAATAAAAACGAAGTTTTTACAAATTAAATTGCAGTATGCCAACAATACAACAATTGGTTCGTAAAGGACGCCAAAAGGTTACTTACAAGAGTAAGTCACCCGCTTTGGATTCATGTCCCCAGCGTCGCGGAGTATGTGTAAGGGTTTATACCACCACGCCCAAGAAGCCTAACTCGGCCATGCGAAAAGTTGCCAGGGTAAGGTTAACCAATGGCAAGGAAGTGAACGCTTATATTCCCGGTGAAGGGCACAACCTTCAGGAGCACAGCATCGTGCTGATCCGCGGTGGCAGGGTAAAAGACCTCCCCGGGGTAAGGTATCACATCATTCGCGGTGCTCTGGATACCAGCGGTGTTAACGGCCGTAACCAGCGCAGGTCGAAATACGGAACCAAGAGGCCCAAAGCCAAGAAATAATCATTGCGACTGACTTAGCATTAATTTTCACACGACAATGAGAAAATCAAGACCAAAGAAGAGAATATTGCTTCCCGACCCGAAGTTTAATGACGTGCTGGTAACGCGTTTCGTGAACAACCTGATGCTGCGGGGCAAGAAGAACCTGGCCTACAACATTTTTTATGATGCCATGGAGATCGTTTCCAACAAAACAAAAGAAGACGGTCTGGAAGTGTTCAAAAAGGCCCTTGCCAACGTGACCCCCGCTGTAGAGGTTCGCAGCCGGCGTATTGGTGGTGCGACATTTCAGATCCCCTCGGAGATCCGTCCTGAGCGCAAGATGTCGATCGGTATCAAGCACCTGATCAACTTTTCGCGCAAGCGCAATGAAAAAGGGATGGCTGCCAAGCTGGCGGGCGAGATCGTTGCTGCATACAAAGAGGAAGGTGCTGCCTTCAAGCGTAAGGAAGACACCCACCGTATGGCAGATGCCAACAAGGCCTTCTCGCATTTCCGTTTCTAAAAAATGACATTCCCGAATTACTAATGGCCAGAGATTTAAAATATACGCGCAACATAGGCATTATGGCGCACATCGATGCTGGTAAGACTACCACCACCGAGCGCATATTGTTCTATACGGGCGTGAACTACCGCCTGGGAGAGGTGCACGACGGGGCAGCTACCATGGACTGGATGGTCCAGGAGCAGGAGCGCGGCATCACCATCAGTTCGGCGGCTACTACCACATTCTGGCGATACCGGGATAACCAGTACAAGGTAAATATCATTGATACGCCCGGTCACGTGGACTTTACCGTAGAGGTAGAGCGCAGCCTGCGGGTGCTCGACGGGGCCATCGCCCTGTTCTGTGCCGTGGGTGGCGTTGAACCCCAGTCGGAGACCGTGTGGCGTCAGGCGGACAAATATAAGGTGCCCCGCATCAGTTTCATCAATAAGATGGACAGGGCAGGGGCCGATTTCTTTGGGGTGGTTACCAAGATCAAGGAACGCTTGGGGATGAATGCCGTTCCCGTGCAGATACCCATCGGAACGGAAGAAAATTTTCGCGGGGTGATTGACCTGATCACCGGGAAAGCCTACGTATGGGAAGAGCAATCGCTTGGGATGGTATTCAACGAGATCCCCATCCCTGAAGATATGGTTGACACCGTATTTGATCTGCGTGCAAAACTCATTGAAGGGTGTGCCGAAGAGAGTGAAGAACTGCTGGAGAAATTCATGGAAGACCCCGACAATATTTCTGAAGAAGAAATGATCGGTATCATTCGTAAGGCTACTATTGACTTAAGGATATCGCCAGTGCTTTGCGGGTCTTCGTTTAAGAATAAAGGGGTGCAGTTGCTGTTGGATGCGGTGGCTAAATTCCTGCCCTCACCGCTTGAGATTGAAGCAGTGACGGGCATTAACCCCAAGAATGAAAAAGAAGAGTTACGCAAGGCCGAATCGTCAGAACCCTTTGCCGCCCTGGCCTTTAAAATTGCCACCGACCCCTTTGTGGGCCGGCTTTGTTTTTTCAGGGTGTACAGCGGGGTGCTCGAGTCGGGCTCTTACGTGCTGAATGCCTCCACGGGCAAGAAGGAACGCATTTCACGCATACTGCAAATGCATGCCAACAAGCAAAATCCCGTTGAGCGTATTGAAGCCGGTGATATCGGGGCAGCCGTAGGGTTCAAAGAGATACATACGGGTGATACCCTTTGTGAGGAGAAACACCCTATCATTCTTGAATCGATGACTTTCCCTGATCCTGTGATCAGTGTTGCCGTTGAGCCCAGGACCCAGGCTGATGTTGACAAGCTCAGCATTGCTCTTGGGAAACTGGCCGAAGAGGATCCTACATTCCGTGTGAAGGTTGATCCCGACAGCGGGCAGACCGTGATCAGCGGGATGGGTGAGCTGCACCTGGAGATCCTTGTGGACAGGCTTAAGCGTGAATTCAAGGTGGAATGCAACCAGGGTGCTCCCCAGGTAGCTTATAAGGAAGCCATTACAGGAAAGGTTGAACACCGCGAAGTATACAAGAAACAGACGGGTGGCCGTGGTAAGTTTGCCGATATCATCTTTGAGATCAGTCCTGCCGATGATGGCGTTACGGGTCTTCAGTTCATTGATGAGGTAAAAGGCGGTAATATCCCGCGCGAATTCATTCCTTCCGTTGAAAAAGGATTTAAAATGGCCATTCAGAATGGTGTGCTGGCAGGTTATCCACTGGATAGCCTGAAGGTTCGCCTGAAGGATGGCTCTTTCCATACAGTGGACTCTGATCAGTTGTCGTTTGAGCTTGCTGCAAAGATTGGCTTCAAGGCTGCAGCAAAAAAAGCCGGCAGCATTTTGCTGGAGCCCATTATGAAGCTTGAAGTGGTTACGCCCGATGAATATGTGGGTGATGTGGTGGGCGATATCAACCGCCGCAGGGGCCACTTGAGTAACCTTTCGAGTCGTGCAAATTTGCAGGTGGTGGATGCCAAGGTTCCGCTTTCGGAGATGTTTGGCTATGTGACCTCGCTGCGTACCCTTACCAGCGGCCGGGCCACCAGCACCATGGAGTTTTCGCATTATGACGAAACCCCGAAGAACATTGCTGATGATGTAATTTTTAAACAGTTTGGAATAAAAGCATAATCGTTTAATTCAAAATAAATTAAACCGTGAGTCAGAGAATCAGAATCAAATTGAAATCTTACGATTACAACTTGGTGGACAAGTCTGCCGAGAAGATCGTAAAAACTGTAAAATCAACAGGAGCAGTGGTAAACGGACCCATTCCCTTGCCAACGAACAAGAAGATCTTTACCGTTTTACGTTCGACATTCGTAAACAAAAAATCAAGAGAGCAGTTCCAGCTATGTTCATACAAGCGATTGCTGGACATTTATTCGTCTTCGTCCAAAACTGTTGATGCGCTCATGAAGCTTGAGCTGCCCAGCGGTGTAGAAGTGGAAATCAAAGTGTAATTTTTTAAACTATTGCCTAAAGAGCAGAAAAATCTGAAAAATGTCAGGAATTATTGGAAAGAAGATTGGAATGACCAGCATATTCGATGCCTCTGGGAAAAACATCCCATGCACGGTAATAGAGGCTGGTCCCTGCGTGATTACGCAGATCAAGACGAAGGATAAGGATGGTTATGATGCCATCCAGATGGCCTTCGACGAGAAGAAGGAAAAGAGAACGACCAAGGCACTGAAGGGCCATTTTGCCAAAGCAGGCACGACCCCTAAGAAATACATTGCCGAATTCACCCGTTTTGAAAAAGAACACCAGAAGAAGTTTGGTGATATACTCACGGTTGACATCTTTATTGAAGGTGAATTCATTGATGTGGTAGGTATTTCCAAGGGTAAGGGCTTCCAGGGCGTTGTGAAACGTCATGGATTCAGCGGGGTGGGCCAGGTGACCCACGGTCAGCACAACCGTCTGAGGGCTCCGGGTTCCATTGGCGCATCCTCATGGCCCTCACGGGTATTTAAGGGAATGCGTATGGCCGGCCGCATGGGCGGTAACCGGGTGAAAATGATCAACCTTCAGGTCATGAAACTCGTTCCCGAGAAAAACCTTGTTGTTGTTAAAGGTTCTGTGCCAGGACCAAATGGATCATATTTAATTCTTGAGAGATGGAGTTAACAGTATATAATATTGATGGAACCAAAACCGCCAGGACCGTTGTACTGAACGACGGGATTTTTGGCGTTGAGCCCAATGACCATGCCATCTACCTGGATGTTAAGCAGTACCTTGCCAATCAGCGACAGGGCACTCATAAATCCAAGGAGAGGAATGAAATCGCAGGAAGTACGCGTAAGCTTCACAGGCAAAAAGGTACCGGTGGATCACGAAAAGGCGATATCAAATCGCCCCTATTCCGTGGCGGCGGTCGCATTTTTGGACCAGTTCCCCGCGACTATTCCTTTAAGGTGAATAAAAAGGTTAAGAGACTGGCCCGTAAATCAGCGCTTACTTATAAAGCCAAGGACAACAATATCATGGTGCTTGAGACCTTTAAGATGGATGAGCCCAGGACCAAGAACTACCTTGAGATCCTGAAGAAATTCAACCTCGAGAATAAGAAGTCGCTGCTGGTGGTGCCCGAGGTGGACCGTAACCTGGTTCTTTCCTCACGCAACATTCCCAAGGCAAAAGTTGCTTTGGCTTCGGATCTGAATACCTATATGATCCTCAATGCCGATCATTTGCTTTTGGTTGAAAGTTCGCTGCCTGAAGTTGAAAACATTTTGCTGGACTAGAAAAACAATGAAACGGGTTGGAAAAAGATCGACCCCTAAATGAAAGACAAACATGGAAGTTTTGATTAAACCCCTGATTACCGAGAAAATGACCGCGGTAACCGAGAAATTTCCCACCCGCTTCGGGTTTATCGTTGACAAGCGCGCCTCCAAGAATCAAATTAAGGCTGCAGTTGAAGAAATGTACGATGTAGAGGTAGCAACTGTCAACACCATGGTTTACCTGGGCAAACGCAAGACGCGATTTACCAAAACCGGGATCCAGAGCGGCAGGAAAAATAGTTTCAAGAAGGCCATCATCACCTTGGCCGAAGGTCAAACCATTGATTTTTACAGCAATATTTAAGGATAAATGGCTTTAAGAAAATTTAAACCAACCACGCCCGGACAGCGCAATAAAGTAATCAGCGCTTTTGATGACATAACTGCCTCCGCTCCCGAGAAGAGCCTGGTGGTTGGTAAGAAACATTCAGGAGGTAGGAATAATTCCGGAAAAATGACCATGCGCTATTTGGGTGGTGGTCATAAGAGACGCGTTCGAATCATCGACTTCAAGCGAGAGAAGGATGGCGTACCCGCAACGGTAAAATCTATTGAATACGATCCCAACCGTTCGGCACGTATTGCCCTTCTTTTTTATGCTGATGGCGAGAAGCGATACATCATTGCTCCCAATGGGCTTAAGGTAGGTCAGACCATCATGTCAGGTGAAAAAGCTACGCCTGATATTGGTAATACCCTCTTCCTTCGCGATGTTCCGCTGGGTAGCATCGTTCACAATATCGAGCTGAACCCGGGACAGGGTGGTAAAATGGCGCGCAGCGCAGGCACCTACGCCCAGCTCATGTCAAGGGAAGGCAAGTATGCCATCCTGAAGCTTCCCTCAGGCGAATCGCGCATGGTGCTTATCACCTGCCGTGCTACCATTGGAAGTACTTCTAACCCCGACCATATGCACGAAGTATCGGGTAAGGCAGGTCGCAACCGTTGGTTGGGACGTCGTCCCCGCACACGTGGCGTTGCCATGAACCCCGTAGATCACCCCATGGGTGGTGGTGAAGGGCGTGCCTCAGGTGGTCACCCACGCAACCGTAAGGGCCTCCCTGCAAAAGGGTACAAAACCCGCAACAGGAAGAAGTTGTCCAACAGGCTGGTGGTTGAAAGAAGGAAGAAGTAATACGAATTGAAAACAGGAAAAAACAATTGATATGAGCCGTTCACTTAAAAAAGGACCATTCATTAGCGTTAAGCTGGAGAAGAAAATCCTTGCCATGGCCGCCAGCAACAAGAAAAGCGTTGTTAAGACCTGGTCGAGGGCTTCAATGATCTCTCCCGAGTTTGTTGGTCAGACAATAGCCGTTCATAATGGCAATAAATTCATCCCGGTATATGTTACCGAAAACATGGTAGGCCATAAACTGGGTGAATTTGCACCTACGCGAATTTTCCGCGGACATGCAGGTAAAAAAGACAAAGCAAAAAAATAAAAATTTCATCTTAAAATGGGATTAAGAAAACACTTAAGGGCTGAGAAACTCAAGGAAGAGAAGAAAACTCAGTATTTTGCCAGCCTCCGGAATTGCCCCACATCGCCCAGGAAAATGCGCCTGGTAGCTGATATGATCAGGGGTAAAGAAGTCAATAAAGCCCTTGGAATACTTAGGTATTCAAAACAAGATGCCAGCTACAGGCTCGAGAAGCTTCTGTTGTCTGCCATCGCAAACTGGCAAAGCAAAAATGAAGGCGTAAGGATTGAGGACAGCAACCTCTTCGTGAAAACGATTCACGTCGACGGTGGCCGCAGCCTCAAGCGCCTGCGCCCAGCACCCCAAGGCCGTGCATACCGGATCCGGAAAAGGTCCAACCATGTTACCATTTTTGTTGATAGTAAAATTAAAAACGATTAAATCTTTTTCAGATGGGACAAAAAACAAATCCGATCGGTCTTAGGCTTGGTATCATCAAAGGTTGGGATTCAAACTGGTATGGTGGCCGCAAGTATGAGGCCAAACTTGTAGAAGACGAGAAGATCCGTCAATATCTCAACGCCCGCCTTTCGAAGGCCAGCGTTTCTAAAATTATCATTGAGCGCACCCTAAAGCTTATTACCGTTACCATTAATACTGCCCGGCCCGGGATTATCATCGGGAAAGGTGGCCAGGAAGTGGACAAGCTGAAGGAAGAATTGAAGAAGATCACCCAGAAGGAGGTACAGATCAACATCAGTGAGATCAAGCGCCCCGAGCTGGATGCTTTCCTGGTGGCCACCACGGTTGCCAAGCAGATCGAAGGCAGGATCTCTTTCCGTCGTGCAGTGAAAACTGCGATCGCATCAACAATGCGCCTGGGCGCAGAAGGAATCAAGGTTACCGTTGCAGGTCGTGTGGGTGGCGCCGAAATGGCCCGTACCGAGACTTACAAGGAAGGCCGCATTCCGCTGCATACGCTCCGAGCCGACATCGACTATGCCACTGCCGAAGCACATACCACTTACGGCCGTATTGGCATTAAGGTATGGATCTGCAAGGGTGAAGTATTTGGCAAGCGCGACCTGACCCCCTTCGTCGAAGATCCTTCAAAAGGCAGGCCTGCTCCCGCTGGCGTAGGTGGCGGTGGCCGTTACAGGGGACGCCCGAAAAACAAAAGGTAATTTTTGATTTGTAGAAAAGAAAAACTGTTGAATAATGTTACAGCCTAAGAAAACCAAATTCAGGAAACAGCAGAAAGGCCGCATGAAAGGCAACACCAAGCGTGGTGCTGAGCTTGCCTTCGGTTCGTTTGGCATTAAGGCACTCGACACCTGCCTGCTTACCGGTCGCCAGATCGAAGCTGCCCGTCAGGCCATCACCCGTTTTATGAAACGTGAAGGTCAGCTGTGGATCAGGGTATTTCCCGATAAACCCATTACCAAGAAGCCCGCTGAAGTGCGTATGGGTAAAGGTAAGGGTGCTCCCGAATATTTTGTTGCACGCATCACACCCGGTCGTATTCTTTTTGAAGCTGAGGGGGTTAACCTCGAAACCGCTAAGGAAGCAATGCGTCTTGGGTCACAGAAATTGCCTATCCTGACCAAATTTGTGGTGAGGAAGGATTATGTTGAATAATGAGGTTTTTTATTCAGAAATAATTTTGTAACTTTGCAGCCTTTTTGCAGGGAACCAAAACCAACGCAGCCGTTACCTGTCTGGATTGTTCTCCCCATTAAAGCCCGCCCGGAAAAGAACGAGCGGGATTGAGCTGGCAAAAATTAAAATTCACGCAAAAGATGAAACCTAACGTAATACGTGAAATGTCAACCAGTGAGCTCAAAGAGCGTTTGGTCGAGGAGAAGAAACAACTGCGTAAGCTCAAGATGAACCATGCGGTTTCTCCCCTTGAAAATCCGCTCAAGATTCCTGCTTATCGCAAGACGATTGCCAGGATCATTACTGAGCTCAACAAGAGGGAAAAAGAAGAACTTAAACAAAAGTAATTTTTAACAATGGAAACCAGAACTCCCAGAAAAGAAAGAACGGGCATTGTGGTGAGCAACAAGATGGAAAAGTCCATCGTTGTCGAGGTTCAGCGCAGGGTAAAGCACCCCAAATACGGGAAATTTGTCAAGCGTTCGTCCCGTTTCATGGCTCATGACCAAAAGAATGATTGCAACATCGGGGATACCGTACGCATCATGGAAACCCGTCCTTTGAGCAAGAATAAATGTTGGAGATTAGTTGAAATACTTGAAAGAGCGAAGTAATTATGATACAACAAGAATCCAGACTAGCGGTAGCGGACAACAGCGGTGCAAAGGAAGTTCTTTGTATTCGTGTGCTTGGCGGGACTCGGCGCAAATATGCCGGTATTGGCGATAAGATTATCGTCACGGTAAAAGACGCGCTTCCCTCGGGCAACGTGAAGAAAGGTACGGTTACAAAGGCTGTGGTGGTGCGCACCAAGAAGCCTGTTCGCCGTGCTGACGGCAGCTATATTCGCTTTGACGACAATGCAGTAGTGCTTTTGACGGCCAACGAAGAGATGCGCGGAACCCGTATTTTCGGGCCTGTGGCTCGCGAGTTGCGTGAAAAGCAGTTTATGAAAATTGTTTCCTTGGCACCCGAAGTGCTTTAATGCAAAATTTACCTGAGCTATGCAAGCCAAATTACACATAAAAAAAGGAGATACCGTAAAGGTGATTGCCGGTAACGAAAAAGGTTCCCAGGGCAAAGTGCTGGAAGTATATCCCGAAAAACTTAGGGCGCTTGTAGAGGGCGTAAACATGGTGTCGAAGCATACCAAGCCCAACGCAGCCAACCCCCAGGGTGGCATCCTCAAGAAGGAAGCCCCCATTCACATTTCCAACCTTATGGTGGTGGACGGCAAAGGCAATGCCACCCGCATCGGCCGTAAGCGCGACGAGAAAGGCAAACTGGTACGTTATTCCAAAAAGACAGGGGAGGTAATTAAGTAATGAGCTATATCCCGAGACTAAAGCAAAAATATACAGAGGAAATCGTTCCTGCACTGATGCAGGAATTCCAGTATAAGAGCCAGATGGAGGCCCCCAAGCTCCTGAAGATCAGTCTTAACCAGGGCGTTGGCGATGCGATCGCCGACAAGAAGATCATTGAAGCTGCCCTGGAAGAAATGACGCAGATATCAGGTCAGAAAGCCGTTCCCACTAAGTCGAAGAAAGACATCTCCAACTTCAAACTCAGGAAGGGGATGCCTATCGGTGTCAGGGTTACCCTGCGCGGCGAACGTATGTACGAATTTCTCGACAGGCTGGTAGCCGTTTCTCTTCCCAGGATACGCGACTTTAAAGGGATCAATGAGAAAGGTTTCGACGGCCGGGGTAATTTTACCCTTGGCGTACCTGAGCAGATCATCTTCCCGGAAATCAACATTGACAAAGTGAACCGCATCGGTGGCATGGACATTACTTTTGTTACTTCCGCCAAAACCGATAAGGAAGCTTTTGCCCTGCTCCGCGAATTTGGTCTTCCATTCAAGAACCTTAAAAAATAAAAAAAGAATAATGGCAAAAGAGTCAATCAAAGCCCGTGAGCTCAAGAGAGCAAAGCTGGTAGCCAAGTACGCTGCGAAAAGAGCTGAACTGAAAGCCCAAGGTGACTACGAAGCGCTGCAAAAACTTCCCAAGAATGCATCGCCCGTGCGCCTGCACAATCGCTGTAAATTGACCGGTCGCCCCAAAGGCTATATGCGCCAGTTTGGGATTAGCCGTATCAACTTCCGCGAGATGGCCAACAACGGTCTTATCCCTGGTGTTACAAAAGCCAGCTGGTAGTATTTATTTAACACAACTTTTATTAAAACACAATGGTAACCGATCCAATTGCAGATTATCTGACCAGAATAAGGAATGCCGTGAAGGCCAATCACAGGATTGTTGAAATTCCTGCATCGAATCTCAAGAAGGGGATCACCAAAATTCTTTTTGAAAAAGGGTATATTCTCAACTACAAATTTGAAGATGAGCTTAAACCCGCTATGATCAAGATTGCCTTGAAATACCATCCGGTAACAAAGGTTGCGGCCATCAACGAAATTACGCGAATCAGCAAGCCCGGTTTGCGTCAGTATTGCGGTGCCGACAAACTGCCCCGCGTGCTCAATGGTCTTGGCATAGCCATTATTTCCACTTCCCAAGGTTTGATCACTGATAAAGAAGCCCGCGAACGAAAAGTGGGCGGTGAAATCATTTGTTACGTAAGCTAAAGGAGGGGAAAAAATGTCAAGAATAGGAAAATTGCCCATCAGCCTGCCCGCTGGAGTTAGCGTACAGGTATCCGATAATAATGTGGTGACCGTGAAAGGTCCCAAAGGTGAACTGAAGCAGGCCGTTGACCAGGATATCAAGATCCGCCTGGATGATGGTACCTTGCATGTAGAACGTCCTTCAGAACAGAAGCGTCACAAAGCCCTTCATGGGCTCTATCGCTCCCTGATTCACAATATGGTGATTGGGGTGTCGGAAGGTTATAAAATTGTCCAGGAACTGGTTGGGGTAGGCTATAAAGCCTCCAATGAAGGCAACCTGCTCGAGCTCAGCCTGGGATATTCGCACAACATCTTCTTTGAGTTGCCTCAGGAGATTAAACTGCAAACGATTACTGAGCGGGGTAAAAACCCTACCATTATTCTTGAATCGCATGACAAGCAGCTCATCGGTCAGGTAGCGGCCAAGATTCGTTCCCTGCGCAAGCCTGAGCCTTACAAAGGTAAAGGTATCCGCTTCCAGGGTGAAGTTCTTCGCCGTAAAGCTGGTAAAGCCGCTGGTGCGAAGTAACTTTTGTAAATTTTTTAAATTCCTTATCAGGATGGCAACAAATAAGAAACTAAATAGAAGGACGAAGATAAAATACCGTATCCGGAAGAAAGTGCAAGGCACGTCCGATCGTCCCCGTTTAACGGTATTCCGTAGTAATAAGGGCATTTATGCCCAGGTGATCAATGACCTGGAAGGCCGTACCCTGGTATCCGCTTCTTCGGTATCGAAGGAACTGGCCGATAAGAAAATTACCAAGAGCGAAATGGCCAAGGAAGTGGGCAAGCTGCTCGCAGGCAAAGCTGTTGAAGCTGGTATTGAAAAGGTAGTTTTCGACCGTAATGGTTATCTGTATCACGGAAGAGTTAAATCATTGGCAGAAGGCGCCCGTGAAGGCGGCTTAAAATTCTAAGAACATGACAAACGCGAATATCAAGAAAGTAAAGTCAAGCGAGATTGAATTTAAAGACCGGCTGGTAAGCATTCAGCGGGTTACTAAGGTTACCAAGGGTGGCCGTACCTTCAGTTTTTCTGCTATTGTTGTTGTTGGAAACGAGAACGGCGTGGTAGGTTACGGGCTGGGAAAAGCCAAGGAAGTAACCACTGCAATCAGCAAGGGAATTGATGATGCCAAGAAGCATTTGATCAAAGTTCCCGTACACAAAGGTACCATTCCACACACCCAGGAGGGTAAATACAGCGGCGCCCGCGTTCTGATCAAGCCTGCTTCCCACGGTACCGGTGTTATTGCCGGTGGTGCTATGCGCGCCGTTTTGGAAAGCGTTGGCGTGACCGACGTCTTAGCCAAGTCAAAAGGCTCGTCCAACCCCCACAGCGTGGTGAAAGCTACAATCGACGCCCTGACTAAACTCAGGGATCCTTTTATGGTTGCCCAGCAGCGTGGTATTGAGGTCGACAAGGTTTTTAATGGTTAAAAACCTGCCCGGGCTTCTGTTGAAACCCGGCAGCAATTAATTTCTTATCTGAAAAATACAGAACAATGAAGAAATACAAAATAGTTCAGGTGAAAAGCGGCATCGGCCGACCCGAACGTCAGAAAAGAACGTTGATCGCCCTTGGATTGCGCAAGCTTAACCGTCCCGTTATTGTGGAAGGCAGCCCGCAGGTGGAAGGGATGATCAATGCCGTGAAGCACTTGCTCCATGTGGAAGAAGTGACTGAATAATTTGATATTGTCAATAATCTTTAATGCACACAATACAATGGATTTAAGCAATCTTAAACCAGCAAAAGGCTCCGTAAAAACCAGGAAACGCATCGGTCGCGGTGAAGGATCAGGCAAAGGAGGGACTTCTACAAGGGGTCACAAAGGCGCCCAATCACGTTCGGGGTATAGCCGTAAGGCTGGCTTCGAGGGTGGTCAAATGCCCATGGCACGTCGCCTCCCCAAATTTGGTTTCAGAAACCCCAATCGCGTTGAGTACGCCGGTATCAACCTGGACGTGATCCAGAAACTGGCGGATGAAAAAGGCCTTGAACAAATTGATATTAACGTAATGTTGGATAACGGCCTTGTTTCAAAGAAAGACCTGGTGAAAATACTGGGACGCGGTAAACTCACTTCCAAAGTGGAGGTTACTGCCCATGCTTTTTCGGCTACTGCCGTAAAAGCTATTGAAGCCAATGGAGGAAAAGTTAACAAGATTTAAACCTGCGTAATGAAACGATTTATCCAAACGCTGAAGAATATTTATCGGATCGAGGACCTGCGTATCCGCATTATAAATACCCTGGGATTCTTACTCATTTATCGCCTGGGTTCCTTTATTGTGCTGCCAGGGGTTGATCCGGCCCAGCTGGATGCCCTTCAAGCCCAGACCCAGGAAGGTATCCTGGGCCTGCTGAATATGTTCTCGGGAGGCGCATTCTCAAATGCATCCATTTTTGCCCTTGGGATCATGCCTTACATTAGTGCCTCCATCGTTATTCAGCTCCTTGGCATTGCAGTTCCTTATTTCCAGCGCCTGCAAAAAGAAGGCGAAAGCGGCCGCAAAAAGATCAATCAAATCACCAGGTATCTTACTGTACTTATCACAGGTGCCCAAGCTCCTGCCTATCTGGCAAATCTTATTTCACAGCTTCCGCCCCAGGCTATCTCTCCCTTTGATCCTGCAGCCACTTCACCCTCTACATTCTTCATGATCTCCTCGGTGATTATCCTCATCGCAGGGACCATGTTTGTGATGTGGCTTGGTGAGAAGATTACTGATAAAGGGATTGGAAATGGGATTTCGCTTATCATTATGATTGGTATCATTGCCCGTCTGCCCTTTGCCCTCTTTGGAGAATTGGTGGCAAGGGCTACTGAAGGCGGTGGTCTTGTTGTGTTCCTGATTGAAATAGTGATCCTGATGGCCGTTGTGGTCCTCAGTATCCTATTGGTACAGGGCACCCGAAGGATCCCTGTGCAGTTCGCCAAACGGGTTGTTGGCAATAAGCAGTATGGCGGCGTGCGTCAGTACATCCCCCTGAAGGTTAATGCTGCCGGTGTTATGCCTATTATCTTTGCACAGGCCATTATGTTCATTCCCATTACCCTTGCGGGCTTCTCTGAATCTCTTGGAGGCTTTGCTGCCACCATGTCGAACTTCTATGGGTTCTGGTACAACTTTACCTTCGCCATCCTGATCATCCTGTTTACTTATTTCTATACCGCCATTACGGTGAACCCGAATCAAATGGCTGAAGATATGAAAAAGAATGGTGGTTTTATCCCGGGGGTTAAACCTGGTAAAAAGACCGCTGAATTCATCGACAATGTGATGTCGAAAATAACTCTACCCGGCTCGTTGTTCCTTGCTTTTGTGGCTATTATGCCTGCCTTGGTTGGTATGATGGGCGTTACTGCGCAATTTGCTCAGTTCTTTGGCGGAACCTCTCTGCTGATTATGGTAGGGGTTGTTCTGGATACATTGCAACAGATTGAGAGTCATCTTTTAATGCGTCATTATGATGGGCTTACCAAATCCGGTAGGATCAAGGGACGTTCATCTATGGGAATGACAGGCTAATCGTAAGGGTAATGATCCATTACAAGACCAACGAAGAAATTGAATTAATTAGGGAAAGTTCTTTGCTTGTTGCTAAAACGCTGGCAGAGGTTGCCCGGCTCATAAAGCCCGGCATCACCACCCAGCGCCTCGATCAGATGGCTGAGGAATTTATTCGCGACCATCAGGCTTCTCCGGGATTCAAAGGTTACAACGGGTTTCCGTTTACGCTTTGCATTTCTCCCAACGAAGTCGTCGTACATGGATTTCCTTCCAAAAGAGAATTGAAGGAAGGAGAAATTCTCTCAGTCGATTGTGGCGTGCTTAAGAACGGGTATTATGGTGACTCTGCTTATACATTTGCCATTGGCGAGATCAGTGAATCACTCAAGCGGCTGTTAAAGGTTACACACTCCGGTCTTTATCTTGGAATAGAGCAGGCAGTTGAAGGTAACACTTTGGGTGATGTGTCCTGGGCCATTCAGCAGCATGCTGAACAGGCAGGGTTCTCTGTCGTTCGCGAACTGGTAGGCCACGGAGTAGGCCGCCATCTGCATGAAGCTCCCGAAGTCCCCAATTACGGGGCCAAAGGAAAAGGGCTGAAATTCAAAGAGGGCTTGGTCATTGCTATCGAGCCAATGATCAATATGGGTCAGCGATTTGTTGTACAGGAACGTGATGGCTGGACCATCAGGACCTCCGACCGCAAACCATCAGCCCATTTTGAACATACAATTGCCGTCAGGCAAGGCAAAGCAGATGTGTTATCATCGTTTCAGTACATTGAAGAAGCTTTAATGGAAAACCAAAATAATTCAATCATTATTCGGTAAGATAATATGGCAAAACAGTCATCAATACAACAAGACGGCGTGGTTATAGAATCACTAGGCAACGCTATGTTCCGGGTCGAACTCGAGAACGGTCATGTCATCACCGCGCACATTTCGGGCAAGATGCGGATGCACTACATCAAAATCCTGCCAGGAGACAAGGTGAAAGTTGAAATGTCGCCCTATGATCTTACTAAAGGTCGGATTACATTTAGGTACAAGTAAGAGGTTTTACAACACACACAAAACACCGTAAAATGAAAGTCAGAGTGTCGGTTAAGAAAAGAAGCCCTGAGTGCAAAATCGTTCGCAGGAAAGGGAAGATTTACGTCATTAACAAGAAGAATCCCAAGTACAAACAGCGTCAGGGATAATAGTTCGAAATTTAACAAGGTAAAAACATATGGCACGTATAGCTGGAGTTGACATTCCGAGAAATAAAAGAGGCGTTGTTGCCCTTACCTACATTTTTGGTATTGGCCAGAGCACCGCTGCCCTGATCCTTGATGAAGCCGGAGTTGACCAATCAATAAAGGTTGAACAATGGAACGATGACCAGGTGACTGCAATTCGAAATATCATCAATGAGAAGTATAAGGTTGAGGGTTCATTGCGCTCTGAAGTACAGATGAACATCAAGCGATTGATGGACATTGGCTGCTATCGCGGGATTCGCCACCGTATCGGACTTCCGCTCAGGGGGCAGAAAACCAAGAACAATGCCCGTACCCGTAAAGGGAAGAAAAAGACTGTTGCCAACAAGAAGAAGGCAACCAAATAATCCTTAAATTTTTGAAGTGGGTACTTCTGGTGCCCCTTGATCAGAGCAAAAACAGAATTTTACAATGGCAAAAACAACCAAAGGCGCAAGAAGCGCTAAAAAAAGAGTTGTAAAGGTTGAGCCTCAGGGACAGGCTCACATTTTCGCTTCTTTTAACAATATCATCGTAACGCTCACCAACCAGAACGGACAGGTGATCTCCTGGGCTTCTGCCGGTAAGATGGGATTCAGGGGTTCGAAAAAGAACACCCCCTATGCTGGTCAGATGGCTGCCGGCGATGCTGCAAAAGTAGCATACGACCTTGGCCTTCGCAAAGTGAAGGTGTTCGTCAAAGGACCCGGCTCAGGCCGTGAATCCGCTATTCGTACCCTCCACGCTTCAGGCATTGAGGTGGTGGAGATCATGGATGTGACCCCGCTGCCCCATAATGGCTGCCGCCCCCCCAAAAGAAGGAGAGTTTAAGCGTTTGTATTTGTTTTTGAAAAAAAGAATCATAACCCATGGCAAGATATTTAGGCCCTAAATCAAAAATAGCCCGCAAGTTTGGTGAACCCATCTTTGGCGCTGACAAGGCGTTCGAAAAAAAGAAGTACCCCCCTGGACAACATGGCCAGACCAAGAAGCGTAAGAAAATGTCGGAATATGGCATTCAGCTCCTTGAAAAACAAAAAGCCAAGTACACCTACGGACTGCTCGAACGCCAGTTTGCAAATACCTTCGAAAAAGCCGTTCGAATGAGAGGCATTACCGGTGAAAACCTGCTTGGTTTGCTTGAGTCGCGCCTTGATAACGTGGTGTATCGCTTTGGTATTGCACCTACTCGCCGCGCTGCCCGTCAGCTGGTAGGCCACCGTCACATCACCGTCAACGGCGAAGTGACAAACATCCCTTCCTTCATCGTAAAGCCTGGTGACATCATCGGCGTTCGTGAAAAGTCAAAAAGCCTTGAAGTTATTGGTGACTCCCTGGCAGCCAGGCCCTCCAGCTACTCTTGGCTCGAATGGGATAACGAACACATGCATGGTAAATTCCTGAACATCCCCGAACGGGAAGCCATCCCTGAGAATATCAAGGAGCAGCTCATCGTGGAACTTTACTCCAAGTAGTGATCAGTATCTTTTTCAAATTTAAAACCAACAATAATGGCCATTATAGCTTTTCAAAAACCGGATAAAGTGATCATGCTCGAATCGAACGATCGGTTCGGCAAGTTCGAATTCCGTCCGCTGGAACCCGGGTATGGTATTACCATCGGCAATGCCCTCAGGAGAATCCTGCTCTCATCGCTGGAAGGGTTTGCCATTTCTTCGGTCAGAATTGAAGGTGTCGATCACGAATTTTCGACCATCAAAGGCGTGGTGGAAGATGTCACCGAGATTATCCTTAACCTCAAGCAAATCCGGTTTAAAAGGCAAGTGGAAGAAGTGGAAAGCGAAAAGTTCTCCATCACAATCACTGGCCAGGATGTGCTTACAGCTGGTGACCTCAACGCTTCCCTCTCCAATTTCCAGGTGCTCAACCCCGAAGTGGTAATCTGCAAAATGGAATCCAGCGTTAATCTGACAATGGAATTTACCATTGAAAAGGGCCGTGGTTATGTTTCTGCAGAAGATAACAAACCACTGAACCCTGTTATCGGTACCATTGCCGTTGACTCCATCTTCACTCCAATCAAAAACGTGAAGTTTGTTGTGGAGGACTACCGCGTGGAACAAAAAACCGACTACGAAAAACTGGTCCTGGAGATCTCTACTGATGGTTCCATTAACCCCAAGGAAGCCCTGAAAGAAGCTGCCAAGATTCTGATCGTTCATTTCATGCTGTTCTCTGACGAAAAAATCACCCTCGACACTGAGGAAAAAGCAGCCAGCGAAGAGTTTGATGAGACTTCACTCCATATGCGCCAGTTGCTAAAGACCAAACTGGTCGATATGGACCTTTCGGTCAGGGCACTCAATTGCCTCAAGGCTGCTGACGTGGAAACCCTTGCCGACCTGGTAGTGCTTAATAAGCACGACCTGCTGAAGTTTCGCAACTTCGGTAAGAAATCACTCACTGAGCTGGAAGAACTGATCAAGTCAAAGAACCTCAGCTTTGGAATGAACCTCGCGAAATATAAATTAGACAAGGAATAACAGAAATGAGACACAGAAAGAAAGTCAATCATCTGGGAAGGAAATCTGCACACCGCAAGGCTATGCTTTCAAACATGGCTGCTTCCCTCATCCTCCATAAGCGCATCAACACCACCGTTCCCAAGGCAAAAGCCCTGAAGGTGTACGTTGAGCCCCTGATCACCAAGTCGAAGGAAGATACCACGCATTCGCGCAGGGTTGTTTTCAGTTACCTGGAAAACAAACATGCCGTAAGTGAATTATTCCGCGAGGTTGCCCAGAAAGTAGCCGATCGCCCGGGTGGTTATACTCGTATCCTGAAAACAGGGTTCCGTCAGGGTGATGGCGCTGAGATGTGCATGATCGAGCTGGTTGATTACAACCCCAACCTTTTGAGGAAGGCCGATGCCGATCAGAGCAAGAAGACCCGTCGGGCCGGTCGCCGTAAAAAATCCGATGAAGAAATCACTGCAACCAAGAAAGCCCCTCCCAAAGCTGCCAAGGACGAAAAGCCTGTAGAAGAACCCAAGGCTGAAGAACCCCAGGTAGAAGATGTGAAGGCCGAAGCCAGTGAAGTCCCTGAGGATACTCAGCCCACTGAAGAATATCCCGACGCAGAAACTGAGAAATAATCCTTTCCTGCTATCGGAGACCTCATTAAAAGGATAAAGCTGGCAAAGCTGCTTTATCCTTTTCTTTTTTTGAGGTATTCTTTTTTGTATTTTTACATCTTGATCACAAGTTTAATTAAAATATTTTACCATGAGTGTCATTTTGAATATCCATGCAAGACAAATCCTAGATTCAAGAGGAAACCCCACGGTTGAGGTTGAAGTGATCACCGAAAACGGCGTGTTGGGTCGCGCTGCAGTTCCTTCCGGTGCCTCAACAGGCGTTCATGAAGCCGTTGAACTCAGGGATGGCGATAAGGCCAACTACCTGGGCAAAGGCGTCCTGAAAGCGGTTGGTAATGTCAACAACACCCTGAACAACGAATTGAAGGGTTTTTATGTAACCGATCAAGCCTTGATCGATAAAACCATGCTCGAACTGGATGGTACTCCCAATAAAGGAAATCTTGGTGCCAACGCCATTCTGGGCGTTTCACTTGCCGTGGCCCAGGCTGCTGCCATTGAAACTTCCCAACCCTTGTACCGCTATGTTGGCGGTGTGAGTGCCAACGTGCTCCCCATCCCCATGATGAACATCATTAATGGCGGTTCCCATGCCGACAATTCCATCGACTTCCAGGAATTCATGATTATGCCTGTTGGCGCTTCCTCCTTCTCACATGCAATTAAGATGGGCGCCGAAGTGTTTCATAACCTCAAGGCCGTTCTGAAAAAAGAAGGATATTCAACCAACGTGGGTGATGAGGGTGGTTTTGCCCCCAACCTGAAGTCGAATGAAGAAGCCGTCCAGGTCATCCTTCAGGCCATCGAAAATGCAGGTTACAAACCCGGTGAAGACGTTTTCCTGGCCCTGGACCCCGCTTCCAGTGAGTATTTCCTCCCCGAAGAGAATGTATATCACCTGCGCAAGTCAACAGGCGACAAGCTGACCCCCGCTCAAATGGTCGACTACTGGGCCGACTGGGTGAAAAAATATCCCATTGTGTCCATTGAAGACGGAATGGCTGAAGATGACTGGGATGGCTGGAAGATCATGACGGATAAACTTGGTAAAAAAATCCAGCTTGTTGGTGACGATTTGTTTGTAACCAACGTCGAACGCCTGTCACAGGGCATTCAGAAAGAGGTTGCCAACTCCATCCTGGTGAAGGTGAACCAAATCGGATCGCTCACCGAAACCATTGACGCCGTTAACCTGGCTTACCGCAATTCGTATACCGCTGTGATGAGCCACCGCTCAGGCGAAACGGAAGATACCGCTATTGCTGACCTTGCCGTTGCCCTGAACACCGGGCAGATCAAAACCGGTTCCGCTTGCCGGTCTGAAAGAATTGCCAAGTACAACCAACTGCTCCGCATTGAAGAAATGCTGGGAGAAACCGCCAGGTATCTTGGAAAAGATTTCAAATTCCTTAAGAAATAATACCTTTGCAGCTGCCACAGCAAAAAGGGGCCTGAACGGCCCCTTTTTTGGCTGCCTTTGAACCTGTTATCCTTAATCCGATTCCGTGAAAAAAAGCCTTCTCGCCCTGCTATTCCTGGCATGCTCTGCTGCCTCCCTGGCCCGGGATACGCTCACCGTAATGCATTATAACCTGCTGTATTACGGCATCACTACCTCTTTTTGCAACAACCAGAACAACAATGTGGATCTGAAAGATCAATACCTGTCGAACATTATCGATTTTGTCAGGCCCGATATTTTCACCGTCAATGAGTTGGGACGGGGTCAGGATAATGCAAACAGAATTCTTGACAACGTCATGAATGTGGTGGGTAACAATCGATACAGCGCTGCCTCCTACACCAATACGACGAACTCCACAATCGTCAATATGCTGTATTACGATCACAATAAGTTCAGCCTTTATTTTGAGGCCGTGGTGGCCAACCTGATGCGCGACATTAATCTCTATACCCTTTATTACAATGATCAGGAGATGCTGGCAGCAGGCGATACCATTTTCCTGACGGCCATCGTTGCCCACCTGAAGGCAGGCGGCGCTGCTGAGGACCAACAAACCCGTACTGCAGAGGCACAGGCTGTCATGGCCTATATCAACGCAAACAATATGAAGGGCAACCTGCTTTTTTTGGGCGATTTTAATATGGGCTCCTCTTTTGAGCAAGCCTTTCAGCACATTACCTATCACCCCAACGAAGCCATCCGCTTTTACGATCCCATCAACCAACCGGGGCAATGGTACAACAATCCGAACTTTGCTCCTTATCATACCCAGAGCACTCGCTCAGGGAGCCACGATTGCTTTGTGTCGGGTGGGCTCGACGACCGCTACGACCTGATCCTGGCTTCAAGGGCCGTGATGCAGGGCTATTACGGGCTGCAATACATCGACGGCTCCTATAAAGCCCTTGGACAGGATGGCAACCGTTTTAACCAGTCAGTCATTTATCCCGCCAACAACAGTGCGCCCCAGGTGATCATAGAGTCGCTTTACGGGATGTCCGACCACCTCCCCGTGGTTATGAAAATGAGAACAGACCAGATCACGGCAGGGCAACAACCGCTCCTGGCAAGCATCCCGTCCATACGTTTCAATAATCCCGCCCGCGAACACCTGAACCTGCAAGCCAGACAGTCTGCCACTGGCCTGGATATAGCCATTTTTTCCCTTACGGGCGAAAAGGTTCGCGCATGGACCGGGCTTGACCTCATGGCAGGGGAGGGGCAGTCTTTCGAACTTTCAGGCTTGCAGCCGGGGGTTTACTTAATCCGTGCCCTGGGCAAAGACATCCTTCCTTTTTCCGCAAAACTGATCAAACAATAAGCCCTTTTTAGAAGGTTCGAACCATTCGATATTTTTTTGCTTTTCTTTCCTCTCTTTCATCTTCAGGTATAATTTTTGTTACGAAATCATAAAATTTCATATGTAATTTTCTTTTTATTTTACTAGTATGTAACAAAAATCCTGAACCCATGAAAACAAAAAAAACGATCAGACAACGGATGTTCCTCCTTGCCCTGGTGGTTTTATCCCTTCCGGGATGTGCCACCCTCGACAAAGCAGCCCTCAATGAATTACAGCGGGTGCCTTTCGAACCCCTCGCCCTGCAGCCCTCCTTCGATGTCTACCAGATCAGGCTCGACATTATCAGGGCCAAGGATTCGGTAACACAATCCGATTCAACCATCACCGAAGAAGCTCAAGCCTATCAAACGCTCGGGTTTTATCTGGGCAACGGGCTCTTTTATGACCTGAACAACAATCTCTCCCTGCTGATTCCCGATCTGTACCAACTCAACCCTGCCGAAGGATTTACCATCGAAGAGGCGGATCACAGCACCTACCAGGAGGCGATATACCGTCGTGAGCCTGATGCCTTTATTGTTGAATATCCCGGCCTGATTCGTTGGGTAAGGAAAGCCGATTTAACCATAACCGACAGTACCCTGACCTTCAGCAGAGGGCTGCTGAACAAATATTCCCTGTCGTGGACTGACTCGACCCTGAAGCATAAGGGCCTGGTCTTCTCTACTAAAATCCTGCCCGAACCAGGGGGCTTCTATGTCCCCCGTCTTCTTTTTCGGAGGCATTACCATCAGGACGGGCAAACAATAAGCCTGGAAAACAACTATCGCATTGTCAGGGATAATGATGCCATCCTCATCTTCAGGAGAAATCTTTTTGGCAGGTTTAAGCAGTTCCTGACTATGGAGCGATCGCATTCCGACTTGTATATTTACGACAAGCGCCAGCGTGGCCTCAAAATATCCTTCCGTGGCTCCGAACTGATCATTTACGAAAACAGGCGCGAGCTAAAAAGATACCTGCTCCACCAGTGATTCTGCTCAGAAATGATGTTATTTTTGAAAGCGCAACCCAAGGGCTGCGCTTTTTTTGTTTTTCCTGAAAGTTATGTCCGTAAAACAACGCTCCTTTTCGTTTTTTTCGTAATTTGGCAGGTATTAATCGGGGCGCTATATTAAGTTTTTGTTAACAAACCCCTATTGGGTAAGATTTAAGTAATTTTGACCCCTTCGAGGATTTAACATCTGACCTATGAATTTTGGCTTTACTCAGATCCTGACCCTTTTCGGATCCCTCAGCCTGTTCCTCTTTGGGATGAAAACCATGAGCGACGGGATCCAGAAGGTTGCTGGCGATAAAATGCGCTCCATCCTGAGCGCCATGACCTCCAATCGTTTTATGGGAGTTTTGACCGGGCTGATTGTTACTACCCTTGTGCAGTCGTCTTCTGCATCAACCGTGATGGTGGTAAGTTTTGTCAATGCAGGCTTGTTAAATCTTTCCCAGGCCATCGGCGTTATTATGGGCGCCAATATCGGCACTACCACCACTGCCTGGATCATTTCCCTCCTGGGATTCAAGGTCAGCATTGCGGCCTACTCCCTGCCCCTGATCGCCATTAGCTTTCCCTTGCTGATGATGTCGCGCGAACGCCTGAACTCCCTGGGTGAAACCCTCCTTGGCTTTGCGCTGCTGTTTATGGGCCTTGAGTTTCTCAAATCCTCGGTACCCGATCTGAACAACAATCCGGAAATCTTTGAAGCCCTGGGCCGCCTCACCGACTATGGCTTTTATACAACTCTTATTTTTCTTGGTATTGGTACCCTGCTAACCATCGTCCTTCAGTCCTCCAGCGCCACCATGGCCCTGACCCTGGTGATGTGCAACAACGGCTGGATAGGCTTTGAACACGGGGCTGCCCTCGTCCTGGGCGAAAACATTGGCACCACAATCACCGCCAACCTCGCTGCCCTGATGGGGAACAGCCAGGCCAAACGCGCTGCCCTTGCACATACCTTCTTCAATTTGATTGGGGTGATCTGGATGCTGATCATCTTCAAATCCTTTATTGGGCAGATCGACCATTTCATGGTGAAATTTGGCCTGGGATCGCCTTTCGCCATCTCAACGATGGTGCCTATCGGGCTCTCCATTTTCCATACCGCCTTTAACATTATCAATACCTTCCTGCTCATAGGGCTGCTCAAGTATTTCGTAACCGTAGTAGAGTATTTACTGCCTTCGAGGGGCAAAAAATTCGAACGACCTCAGCTGGAGTTCTTCAGCAGTGGGTTCCTGCAGGCGGCCGAACTCTCCGTCTTCCAGGCAAAAAAGGAAACCATCCGCTTTGCCGAACTGTCCCACCGGATGTTCAACTTCATCCCTGCCATGATCATCGAAACCGATAAAAAAGAATTTGAGGACCTGAGGGAAAGGGTTAGCAAGTACGAGGAAATCACAGACAGGGTGGAGGTGGAGATCACAACCTTCCTTGTCAAGATCTCGAAAAAACAATTGAGCGGCCACGCTGCCGAGGAATTGCGCAGGATGCGTTTGGTTTGTGCTGAGGTAGAAAAGATCGGCGACGTGTGCTTTAAGATGTCGACCCTACTGGCCAAGAAAAAGGAAGAGAAGGTATATTTTACCCCGGCCCAGCGCAGTGAGCTGTTCGAAATGTTTAAGCTCACCAACGATGCCTTCGAGCAAATGCTTGAAAATGCGGAGAAGGGTGAGAGCTTTGCCCGTCAGAACCTCTCGCGCTCCATCCAACTCGAGGCTCGCATCAATGCCTTCCGCGATGCCGTTGGCGAGGAAGTTATTGAGGACATTGAAAAGGGCGTGGCCCACGTTAAGAGTGCCTTCTACTTCAACAAACTGGTCTCCTCATGTGAAAAGATCGGCGATACCCTGCTGAACATTTCCGAAGCTGTGGCTGGTGTAAATATCGAATAAGCAGGTTGATCATTGTTTCAGACTTGCCTTCGGGCAAAACCCCTTTTTGAGATCAGGAGCTCATTGGCTCCCAGTGGGTTGCAATTCCTGTTCATCCATTTATCCTTTCACGATTATCAGCTCTGACCTTTATCCCTGCCCGTTTTGGTGCTCACCCGGCAGTTGTTAAACCTTTTCTTTCCTCCCCATTCAATCTGAAATGCAGGACAGAGTCCTTTCCTGAAGCAAGGAATGCCCCCCCCCTCGGGGAGGGTATAGTCATTATTCATGCCCTGGCTTAAGACGGGATTTCTTCGTGGTTTAGACGTCTTAAACCGGCTAAACCACGAGGATGGTACCTGTATGGTATGGGCATGGTCAGCAGGTGTAAACCAGGTTAAGCTGGAATTCCTTAGTGAATTACCGTTCACAAAAAAAGCCACCCCTGGCCGAGGAGCGGCTTTTCCGTTAAGGAGCAGGGCAGGATCAGAGTGCGCTGAGCCACTGGGGTAATACCCTGGCTTTCCATTCATCCTTATCCCGGCGCATCTTTTCGGGGTCGAGTCCGATGAAGCGCTGGGCATTTTCCTTTGTTGAAATATCGGGCAGTTGAATGGGGTATTCGTGGCCATACTTAATGAAAATGGTAGCCAGGATAATCCGTGCTTCATTCACTTTCTGGATGGAAGTACCCAGTACCCTGAGGGCTTCGGCCGGCGAATGGATGCCCTTACCATTGGCGGCGGCCACCCAGTCCCAGCGCCATTGTGCGTGGCGGATAAGTTGCAGCACCTCTTTCATATCGGTTTCCGTAGCGCCAGCATCCCAGGCAAATTTGGCTTCGATGTGGACGGTAGCGAGGTTTTTCTCGGCAATACGCCTCAACTCGGAGATGCGGTCCTGATGATCGTAAACGTTCTTGAGCAGCTCATCTTCGTTTTCGCGGTGACAAACCACACAGGAGCCAGAGATGTTGTTCAGGGGGCTCTGGATGTGGTGGTCTGTAAATTTGATTCCTCCTTCGCGTTTATAGGGCATATGGCAGTCGGCGCAGGCCACGCCGCGCTGTGCGTGGATGCCTGTCATATAGAGCTCATAGTCGGGGTGCTGGGCTTTCAGCATGGGGGTTTTGCTCAGGGCATGGGTAAAGTCTACGTGGCCAATGTTGTCGAGGTAAGTTTCCATGTCTTCAGCGGCAAAGCCTTCATCCCAGGGGAATGTGAGGTAATTTCCTTCCTTCCCGAAATAATATTCTACGTGGCACTGAGCGCAAACCAGAGAGCGCATTTCCTGGCGGGTGGCTTTGCTGATGTCGATGCCCTGGCGTTCGAAGGCTTCAATGAGGGCAGGCCTGGAGATGCGCAGGTTCATGGTGGCAGGGTCGTGGCAGTCGAGGCAACCGATATGGTTCTGGATATTGGGCCCCATTTCTTCCCAGGTTTGGGCGTAAAACCCGGCCACGCCAAGCTCGTTCATCATCCGGGGCACATCGGGGCTCTTGCAGGTCCAGCACGTGGCGGGCTGTGGAATTCCTGTTCGCAGGATGTTCTGCACGTCGGTAACGGCGTGGTAGTGGCCGCGGCCTTGGTTGTATTCTCTGGAGAAGGCATAACCAGCCCACATCACCACCAGCTCGGGATAGTTCTCCAGGTAATCGATCTTGGCCGATCCCCCATTCTTGCTCGAAAACGTGGTGTCGGCCGTTTTGACGTAGCTCTGGAACTGCCGCGGGAAGTTATCGCCCCAGGCAGCGTTGTTGGTTTCCCATTCATCGATCGGGTTGATCATCTGGAAATAAAGTTGTGCTTCGCTGCGCCTTTCAAGGATGCTTGCGGCAAACAAACCGATGATAAACACGATGACTACTGTGGCAAGAAACAGAACCCAGTTCAGCCAGGGTTTCTTTTTTGATTGCTCTCTGATGCTCATGGTATTTTTAGTTTTGGTTAGTGCTTGGTTTTATTCAGAGGGTATGTGTTGGGTTATTCTTGTTTGGAGACTTCAAGGTCCAGGACTTTAGATGAACGGTTCCCGCTTCCCAGCAGCCATTCAAGCCAGGAGGGCACCACGGTGGGCAGGCGTTCAACCATTGCATGAGGGGCAGCCGAAAGGCTTTTCACTGTTCCGTGGGGTACTTCGCGGTGGCAGTCCCAGCACAGTTTGCCGTTGCCTTCTTTGGCTGCTTTGCTTGTAACTTCTACGAGCTGGGTCATCTCGATCATATCCTGGTGGCAACGGATACAGTTTTCCTGGACCACCCCAACCCCTGCATGTTTGATCTGGATGACCTGGGGTTCCCAGCGAAAGGTGAACCAGGTGCTGTGGCGCATGCCATCGCTGCCCTTGAAATAATACTTCCTGACGAAATTGTCCTGGGGCACGTGGCAATCCACACAAAGGGCAGCCTGGGCATGGCTGCTTTTTGACCAGGAGGCATACTGGGGGTACATTACGTGGCAATTGATGCACGTCTCAGGCTCGTCCGACAAATAGGAGGTAGCCTTCGAAATGTGCACCACCAGCAGCAATATCCCCGTGAAAATCCCTCCCAGGATCAAAACGGTCATTCGCCATTTCTCCGGAGGCATCAGGTATTGAAGCAATTTTCTCATAAAATCATCGTTTTGGATTATAGCCCGTTTTAAGAAAAATTGTACCTAAATGTACATATTAATAGAAATCATTCTTAATTGAAATGATTCGTTTATGTAATTTTTGTTTGGATTAAATTAAAATAGTGAAATATTGAATTGATAATCAGTTTTATGGATGAGTTTTGGCTTGGAGGGTAAGAAGGAGAATTTTTTGCATATTCTGGTAGTTTTTTTAGAAATAAGCTATTGATGGGTAGAAACTCTGGTTTTTATCTTTTAAATCTTTATTTTTGTTGAAAGGAAAATTTTTGAATTCTTCCAATAATAAATCAGTAAGATGAGGGTGTTGCGTTTCATTGTCTTGTTAATATTACTACCGTTGGGGGGGGTGATGGGCATTGACAAGCCTTCAACGCTGGCCAGTGGTAAGCTGGACAGCCTGAGGACTGTTGCGAACAATGAAAATGCAGGAGCTGATGCCCGCATCAATGCGCTTTTGGTGCTTTCGTGGGAGTTAAAATCGATTGAACCCATGCGGGCGCTTGATTATGCCAAGCAGGCCCTTGAAATGTCCGAGGGGCGGGGCAAGCAGGTGCAGGTTGCCGAGGCCTTGAGACACATCGGGGTGGTGTACAGGCAACTGGGAAGTTTCAATATGGCTATGGATTTTCTTTATGAATCGAATATTATCTTCCAGCGTGAGGGTGACCTCATCGGCATTGCCCGCACCTATTCAAATATAGGGCTTGTATTCTGGGAGCAGGGCCACCTTGAGAATGCACTGGAGAACTTTTTCCAGGCCCTGAGGATCCTTGAGGATTTAGGCGACCGGACGGTGCTGGCCCCTGTACTGAATAATATCGGACTTGTTTACCAGAGCCAGAAAGACTATGATCTGGCTGAGGACTTTCATTTGAGGTCGCTGCAAATAAAAAGAGACCTTGCTGACGAAAAAGGGATAGCTTATTCATTGAATAACCTTGGGATTGTGAAGCAGGAAACCGGCGATTATGATGGGGCCCTGAATTATTTCACCGAGGCCCTTGTTATCAGGGAGCGGCTGATGGACAAGCGAGAAATTGCCAATACAATCAACAATATTGGTTACCTGTATTTTCTGATGGGCAACCTTGATTTTGCGCTTGCCAACTTGAGTCGTGCCGAGGGTCTGTTTTCGGCTGTTGATGACCGGAGTGGGCTGGCGCAAAACTATCATTACCTGGGCCTGGTTTATCAAAAGCGGGGTCAGCCGGCCATGGCTGTTTCTTACCTTGAGCTGAGCCTTGATATCGCCGAGATGATAGGCCACTCCCGAATCAAGTCGGATAATTATCGCATCCTTTCTGACCTGATGGCCCGCAGGGGTGATTTCAAGAAAGCCTATCAGTTCCAGGAAAAGTATATGAGTCTGCACGACAGCCTGTTTACACATGAAAGCCAGAAACGAATGGTGGAGATGCAGATGCTGTATGACCGAGAACGAAAGGAAAGTGAGATAGAACTGCTCAGGAAAACAAACCAGATCAACACCCTGAATTTGGAGAAGCAAAGGATACTGAGGAACTTCCTGCTTGCAGGCGTGGTGCTGATCCTGATTTTGCTTTTCCTGCTCTACAACAGGTACCTTTATACAAACAGGGCAAACCGCCTGCTCGAGAAACAAAAGGAGGAGATCAGCCTGAACAACGAGAAGCTGGTGGTGCTTAACAAAAATCTTGTGGAGCAAAAGCAAAAGGTGGATGAACTGAACCAGAGACTTAACCAGACCAATCAGCGGCTGGTTGAATCGGAGAAGCATCTGATTGAAACCAATGCTACCAAGGACAAGTTTTTTTCAATAATCTCACACGACCTTAGGAACCCCTTTGCCAGCATTGTCAGTTTCTCACGCATCCTGAAAAGGGATATTCAGAACCTGGGTCAGGACGAGTTGCAGGACCTGGCCAGGGAATTGGATAAATCGGTGCTGAAGATCAACAACCTTCTGGAGAACCTGCTCCAATGGTCGCGCACCCAGACAGGGAAGATGAAATTCTTCCCTGAATACATTGCCGTAAACGACCTGATCAGGGACAACCTGAATCTGTTTTCGGGCAATGCCCGCGAGAAGGGAATCACGCTGGTAGATTCAGTGGACCCGGATCTTGTGGTTTTTGCCGACCAGAACATGACCAACACCGTGGTGCGCAACCTCTTGTCGAATGCTTTGAAGTATTCGGATTCGGGAAGCAAAATTGAAATCACAGGGGAGGTAAAGGACAAAAAGGCCTATCTTACGATTCATGATGAGGGTGTTGGGATGACGCCTGAGCAATTAGGGCAGCTATGGAGCGTCAACACCATTCACACCACTTACGGCACCCGTGATGAGAAGGGGAGTGGCCTGGGGCTGCTGCTTTGTAAGGAGTTTATCGAAAAGCAGGGTGGAACCATCAGCGTGGACAGTGAAAAAGACAAAGGCACACGTTTTACCTTCTCCCTGCCGCTTGAGCCTCCCGCACAGCCTAAGACCTGATGTTAGGTTTTTCTGACAAGGTGTTCCTCTTTCAGGTTATCCATCTCATCGAACAGCATTTTTCTGCTCAGCAGAATTGTAAGCACCACCGTCATCATAGTAGCTATAAAAATGCCTAGCATAAGCAGGATCTGGTAACGTATGGCCTGGTTGGGGCTGCTGCCGCCCAGGATCTGCCCGGTCATTGTTCCCGGCAGGGCGATGAGCCCAATGACTGCCATATTGGCGATCAGGGGGTTGAAGGCACTTTTCAGGGCATTTCGGATAAAAGGCAGGAGGGCTTCGTGGCGGCTTGCCCCGTTGGCAATGAAGTAACGGTAGGTTGACAGCTCCCTGTATATCTGTCCGCGGAAACTGTTGAGGGCTATGATGTTGCGTTCCATGCAATTGCCGATGATCATCCCCGTGATGGGGATAAAGTAGCGTGCCTCGAAGAAATTCTCGGGTCGTATCACCAAGCCCAAAAAGAAGGCATCGATGAGGATCATGCTGAACAGGATGGCCAGGGTTACGGGCAGGAAAAACAGGCGTGGTTTTAGCTCGCTGCGGCGGGTGGTGGCAGCGCTGGCCACCAGAATCATGATCAGCACCCAGGCAATGTTAATCCAGGGCTTGTTGAGCCTGAAAAGCACCTCCAGGTAAACCCCTACCAGGAACAGCTGAATGGTCATTCTGATGACGGCTATCAGGGTCTCCTTCACCAGGCCTGTTCTGAACAGGTAGAGGAGGGCAAAGGGAATAATCAGCAGGATATAGCCAAGCCCCAGGGCGGGCCAGCTGATTTCGTAGATGTTCATGATTGTTGCTGTTTTTCAAGGTCAATAATTTTTTCAGAGGCTTCAATCCAGTAGTCATCGTGAGAGGCTGCAACAACGGTGGTGTCGGGCCTGCCCAGGATCAGATCTGTGACTTTTTTTCGGGTATCCCTGTCGAGGGCCGAGGTAGGCTCATCAAGGATCAGTATGGGTTTTTTCTGCAGCAGGCCGCTGGCAAGGCTCAGGCGCTGCTTTTCTCCGCCGGAGATCTGCTTCAGGGGCTGATCGAGGAGGGCGGGGTTCAGGTTCAAGGCCGCCAGCAATTCTTCGATGTCCTCCTTAGAAGGGCGATTTTCCTTGTTGGCCTTGAAGCTGAAAGGGAACAGGACCATATCGCGAGCCAGGGGCAGGTCGAAGGCCAGTTCCTGTGGGACCCATGCCAGCTTGCGGCGAATGGCACGGATGTTCCGGCCGTCGAGGACCAGGCCATCGATTGTGATGCTGCCCCGGGTCAGGGGGGTGAATCCCATCAAGGCGCCCAGGATTGATGTTTTTCCTGAGCCTGAGGGCCCTTTGAAGGTGAGCTTTTCGCCCCGGGCAACCTCCAGGCTGAGGGCGCTCACCAACACCCTTTTGTCGAATGCCAGGGTCAGATCGCTGATTATAATCATTTTAGGGGATTTATGAAAGGCAAAGATATGGCATATTTTGGCCTGATCGTATGAAAAAAATGTCGTATATTTGCACTCCGTAAAAAACGGGCGGATGTGGCGTAATTGGTAGCCGCGCCAGACTTAGGATCTGGTGCCGAAAGGCGTGGGGGTTCGAGTCCCTTCATCCGCACAGAAGCCGGACTATTGAGCAGAACCTTGTTATTGGCGTATTTGCTGCTGTCTGAGGGGGTTCTGTTTTTTATCACGGGATTATTAACCTTTTTAAATGCCTCTTAATGAATATTGTTCAGGAGAACAAAGGACAGCTGGAAGCTGTGCTTAAAGTGGAACTCAAGGAAGAAGATTACCGCGAGAAAGTGGAAAAAGAGCTGAAGAACCTTCAGCGCAAGGCCCAGGTGCCCGGGTTTCGCCCAGGCAAGGTGCCTTTTGGTATGATCAGGAAGATGTATGGCAAAAGCGTCCTGGCTGATGAGGTGAACAAAATGCTTGTGGATGAGGTATACAAGTATATTCGGGAAAAGGAACTGAACGTTTTGGGAAATCCCCTGCCTAACAATCAGGCAGCAGAAAAGATAGACTGGGATACCCAGACCGAGTTTACCTTCGAATATGAAATTGGGCTTGCCCCAAAAGTTGAGCTGGATCTTACAGACAAGATTGAGGTAGATTACCACCGAATCAAGGTAGCCGATGCCACGGTTGATTCCTACGTTCAGGACATCCGCCGCCAGCATGGCAAGCATGTTAACCCTGAGGTGTCGGAAGCCGGTGATGTCCTTTTTGGTGAGTTTGCTGAACTGGAAGCAGCAGCTAAGCTGAAGGAAAACGGGCATTCGCACAGGGCCAACCTGATGATCGAATTTGTCAGGGATGAAGATATCAAGAAAGAACTGATCGGGATGAAGATCGGCGATACGGTAGAGCTTGACCTGGTGAAGGCGGTTGAAAACGAGACCGAAGCAGCAGGAATGATCGGGGTGAAGAAGGATGAACTTTCGAATTTTAACCCCATGTTTCGCTACACCGTTGAAAATATCTTCCGCATTGAGCCGGCCGAATTGAACGAGGAATTGTTCACCAAGGCCCTGCCGGGTGAAGAAATCACCACCGAGGAAGCCTTCCGTCAGCGGATTGCCGATCAACTCAGCGGGCAGTACCAGGTGGATTCAGATAAGCATTTCCGCAATGAAGTGATGAAGAAGCTTTTGGAGGAGACCAAACTGGAACTCCCCGAGGCTTTCCTGAAGAGATGGCTTACAGAGGCCAATAAGGACGAGTTTTCAAGCGAACAGGTCGATAGTGAATTCCCTATGTTGCTCGATACCTTCCGCTGGCAGCTTATTGAGAGCCACATAGCCTCTGAACACAAGCTTGAGGTAAGCAGGGAAGAAATCACAGCACACCTGGGTAGCTTTATGAGGGCGCAGCTGAGGCAGTATGGCCAGGAAAATGTCGAGCAAAGCATGATCGATGGTTTTGTAGACAGAATCATGGGCAACCAGGAAGAGATCAAGAAGGTGTATGATGAACTTTTTGACAACAAGTTGCTTGCCCTGTATAAGGAAAAACTGAGATTGAACGAAGTTGAGATCAGTTATGATGATTTTGTTAAATTAGTGACCGAGAAATACCAGGCTGAAAAAGCCGCGGTTTAATGATATTCCGAGAATTAAATACTATTTCGTATGAGCAAAAAGGATGAATTCTCCAGGTATGCCACTCGGCACCTGGGCATCAGCAGCCAGGCCCTGCACAACTTCACTTCAGTGTATGGCAATTACATCAGCCCTACCATTATAGAGGAGCGGCAATTGAATGTGGCCACCATGGACGTATTCAGCCGTCTGATGATGGACAGGATCATTTTCCTTGGCGTTCCCATAAACGATTATGTTGCCAATATTATCCAGGCACAATTGTTGTTTCTTGAATCGGTTGATCCCAAGAAAGATATTCAGATTTATCTCAACACCCCCGGCGGGTCGGTATATGCAGGATTAGGCATTTACGATACCATGCAATATATCGCTCCGGATGTGGCCACCATATGCACGGGTATTGCCGCTTCCATGGGTGCCGTTTTGCTGTGTGCCGGGACTCCCGGCAAGCGCACAGCGCTGAAGCACAGTCGCGTGCTGATTCATCAGCCTATGGGCGGCGCCGAAGGGCAGGCCTCCGACATTGAGATTACGGCAAGGGAAATTCTCAAGATGAAGAAGGAATTGTATGAAATCATTTCCCTGCACTCAAAGCAGGAATATGATAAAGTTTATGCGGATGCAGATCGTGATTACTGGCTGACAGCAGAAGAGGCCAAGGAATACGGGATGATTGACGAAGTGTTGATCAGCAATAAGAAATAAAGAATAGCGGCGGCAAGCCGCTCGTTTGAATTATGGCAAAGGAAACCAAAAAGTGTTCATTCTGCGGCAGAGATGCATCGCATGCCGAGGTGCTGATCTCTGGCATCGGAGCCCATATCTGTGAGCGCTGTGTGGAACAGGCAGGCCTGATCGTGGCAGAAGAGAAAAGCATGAAAGGCAAGACCAGTATCCCTTCTTTCAAGCTTTTGAAGCCTGCCGAGATCAAGAAGTCCCTTGACCAGTATGTGATCGGGCAGGATGATGCAAAGAAGGTGCTGTCGGTGGCCGTTTATAATCATTATAAGCGTATCAACCAGCCGGAGCAGAAGAAGGAAGAGGATGATGTGGAGATTGAGAAATCGAACATCATCCTGGTAGGAGAGACCGGCACCGGAAAGACCCTGCTGGCTCGAACCATTGCCCGGCTGCTGAAGGTTCCCTTTTGCATTGCCGATGCCACCGTGCTGACCGAAGCGGGATATGTGGGAGAAGATGTGGAAAGCATCCTTGCCCGTTTGCTTCAGGTGGCCGATTATGACGTGGCGGCAGCCGAAAGAGGCATTGTCTTCATTGACGAGGTCGATAAGATTGCCCGCAAGAGCGATAACCCCTCCATTACCCGCGATGTTTCGGGCGAAGGGGTGCAGCAGGCCTTGCTTAAAATACTGGAAGGCTCGGTGGTCAATGTTCCGCCCCAGGGAGGCCGTAAGCACCCCGAGCAAAAGATGATACAGGTTAACACCCAGAACATCCTGTTCGTTTGCGGCGGAGCCTTTGACGGGATCGAGAAGAAGATTGCTTCACGTATCCGGGCCAATGCAATCGGGTATGGGGTTAACAAGAGTGAGCTCATCGACAGGGAAAACTTACTGCAGTACATCGCCCCCCAGGACCTCAAGAGCTTTGGGCTGATCCCCGAACTGGTTGGCCGTCTTCCGGTGCTCACCTACCTCAATCCCCTGGACAGGGAGGTGCTCAGGGCCATTCTCACCGAGCCCAAAAACTCACTGATCAAGCAATACGTCAGGTTGTTCGAGATGGACAACATCACCCTCAAGGTGGACGATGAGGTGCTCGATTTCATCGTGGATAAGGCACTTGAATTTAAGCTGGGGGCAAGGGGCTTGCGCTCCATTTGCGAGGTGATCATGATGGAAGCCATGTTTGAAATCCCCTCACAACAAAAACCCATGAAAGAATTCAGGATTACGCTGGATTATGCGATGGCACGTCTGGAGAAAGCAAAGATGAACCGTCTTAAAGTAGCCTAGAAACCAGCACGTTAAGTTTTGTTTTTTATAAAATTTTACGTAACTTTTAGCGTTTGTTCAAAGGACAGGCGCTTTTTTTTTGGCACATTTATTGTCAGTATTATTCTGTACTATGAAACGTATTCTGACATACCTTATCGTGCAGTTTGTTCTGCTTAGTTTCCCAGGTCCTGCCAGCGGGCAGGATGTTCTAATGCGTGAAGGGATACGGGGTACTGTGGTGATGGCCCGCATTGTAGATGGTGATACGATACCTGTGATCGACCTGGCGCCGGTGGCTTTTTTTGCGCCGCGCATCTTCAAGAACCGCGCCGACGAGAACCGTTATCGCCGTTTGGTGCACAATGTGAGGCGGGTTTATCCTTATGCCAAACTGGCAGGCATCAAGTTTGAGGAATACAATGAGCTTTTGCTGGAACTCCCGACAGAAAACCAGCGAAAAAGGGCCATGAAGCAGGCTGAAATGGAGCTCAGGGCCCAGTTTGAGGATGAGCTGAAACGCCTGACTTTCAGCCAGGGTCTGATCCTTATTAAGCTTGTTGACCGTGAGACCAGCCACACCTCCTACGATGTGGTGAGGGAATTCAGGGGCATGGTGTCTGCGGTCTTCTGGCAGGGCCTTGGACGCTTGTTTGGCTTTAACCTGAGGACCGAATACGACCCTGAAGGGGAAGATAAGCTGATAGAAGAGATCGTCCAGATGATCGAAGCAGGAGTGCTTTGACAGGGCTTATTGCCCCCTTCCCTGCAGAATGATCAGCACCGTATATATCAGGATCTTAAAATCAACCGCGAGCGACATATTCTCGAGGTAAAGAAGGTCATAGCGAAGCCTTTCGATCATCTGCTCCACATTCTCAGCATATCCGTATTTCACCTGTCCCCAGCTAGTAATGCCCGGCTTCACCTTTTGCAGCAGGCGATAGTGGGGGGCTTTCTTTACGATCTGGTCAATATAGTACTGCCGCTCGGGGCGCGGGCCAACCAATGACATATTTCCCAACAGAACATTGTAGAATTGAGGGATTTCGTCGAGCCTGACCTTGCGCATGAATTTTCCGAAAGGGGTGATACGTGGGTCATCTTTACAGGAGAGTTGGGGGCCGTCCTTTTCAGCATCTACAAACATGGACCTGAATTTATGCATCATAAAGGGCTTGCCGTGAAGACCGATGCGCTCGTGGGCGTAAAATACGGGTCCGCGTGAGGTGAACTTGACAAGCAGAGAGGTGACAAGAAAAACGGGAGATAGCACCACCAGGCCGATCAGGGCCACAAGAATATCCATCAGGCGTTTAATGGATTGCTGCCAGGGGGGCATCAGGCCAGGCTGGATCTGGATCAACGGAGTCCCGAAGATTGAGGTCATCTTCACGGCTCCCAACAGGATGTCGTGTAGCTCAGGAATGACCTTTACCACAACGTCCGACTGGTAGAGCTCGGTAAGAATCTGGCTGATGTTTTTGTGTTCACGGGGCTCAACAGCAAGGATGGCCTCTTCAATCTGGTGTTGTTCAATCACCTCCCTGAGGTCCTTAAACCAACCCAGTCGTGGCAAATGATCCTCGATGAGGTAATTGTCGTAAACGTTGACGTTGACGTAACCAATAAATTTGTTGCCCGATGATTTTTTCTGTGATTCCAGTTCCTTGTATACCTCCAGGGCTTTTTTCTGGCTTCCGATGATGATTGTCTTAAAGCCCAGCACCCTGTTGTGGATCTTCTTGATCAGGATGGTGGTAAGGACCAGCCTGAAGCTGGCGGTAAAGAAAAAATGAAATAGCAGGAGGAACAGAAATGACTTGTAGTATTCGCTACTGGTACTTACTTCCTGGTCGAGGAGTACGACGAAGAAGATAACCAGCACCCCAATAATGGAAGTGAAAAGTGTTTGCCCGAATTGCCCCAGGCGTGAAGTACGGAAGATGGATTTGTATGCCCCGCTGACGTAATAGAATAATATCCAGAACAGGGGAATGGCAAGCAATCCAAAGATCAGGTTCTCATCAATAAACAGTTGCTCCTTTAAGCTGTCCAAACCAATGGTGGAATTGGCTTTCCTGAGACTGATGAAAAAAAACCAGGCCAGAGAAGCAGCAAGAAAGTCAAAAATGAGATACCGTAAAAGATAGTGTTTTTGTAGTCTTTTATCCATGCTGTTGTTTTGGTGTAGCAAGAAGAATCCTATTTCATCAGCTCATTATGATTGGTTTAAAAAAAGAAAAAAAAGGAGCGGGGAGGCAACAATAAAATGATAACGTTTCCGCTCATTACATATTGTTTATACAGAAATTAAGAAAATATAAAATTCTGTAATTTCTTAAAGAGGGAAGGTAGTGGTCAGAAAAGCCCATTATTACCCCAGTACCTGGGTGTTGATCTCTATTTTCTCCATGATCCTGTAGGCCAGTTCCAGTGAGCGGTAACCGTCTTCAATGGTCACAACGGGAATTGTGTTTTCGACAATGGAAGCGTGGAAGGTCTCCAGCTCGGTTTTTATTGCGTTGATGGGCAGGATCTCGGGTTTTTCGACAAAGATCTGCCGCTTTCCACGTCCTGCACCGAGGTCAATCACCATGGCAAAGGGATCGTCGTGCTTCACGTAATCTTTCATCCGAATAATCTCGGTTTCCTTCGTCAGAAAGTCAACGGAGAAATATCCATCCTTCTGAAAAAACCTTGATTTGCGCATACTCTTCATGGAGATGCGGCTGGCTGTAAGGTTGGCTACGCAGCCATTGTTGAATTCTACCCTGGCATTGGCGATGTCGGGGGTCTCGGAAACCACGGCGACTCCGCTGGCAGAGACCTTCTTGATGGGCGACTTAATTACGTGCAACACGATATCAATATCGTGAATCATCAGGTCCAGAATTACAGGGACGTCAGTGCCCCGTGGGTTAAAGGGGGCAAGGCGGTGGGTTTCGATGAACATGGTGTTTTCAAGGAATGGATTGGCAGCAATGAATGCTGGATTGAAACGCTCCACATGGCCTACCTGCACCTTTACATTGGCCTCCCTGGCAAGTTCGATCAGCTCGCGTGCTTCCCTGAGGGTGGTGGTCAGGGGCTTTTCAATAAAAACATGCCTTGAGCGGCGAAGCGCCCGCGAAGCACTCTCAAAATGGTCAATGGTTGGGGTTACGATATCTACCATCTGGCAGGCATCGATCAGGGCATCGGGCGAGGAAAAGCGGCGGATCCCGAATTTCTCCTCCACCTCGGCTGAGATCTCAGGATTGGGATCATAAAAGCCCAGCAGGTCAAAACGCTCCGACTCCTGGATGCATTTAATGTGGATTTTACCAAGATGGCCTGCTCCCAATACCCCTATTTTGTTCACACTTGTCATTATAAATAAATTGTAATGTTCTTGTAATGCAAAAATAGGATATTAAAGGATTGGTCAAAGGGGTTTTTTTAACAGGATAGTGTCGTTCCCCGAACGAGCGGCTGCCTTCAAGCGGCATATTGGTCTTTTCCCTGATGAAGTGCATGGCACTTTGGCTAAAATTACCCGGGAATTGATTATTTTAGCAAGTTATTGCAGGGGTAATCCCTGATCGGGGCAAATTATGATAGACACGTATCGCCATAAGGGTTTGCGAAGAAAGCTTGCAGAAGAAGTGAAGGGCAAGGGCATCAGTGATGAACGCATCATCCAGGCCATAGAGAAGATTCCCAGGCACTTTTTTCTCGATTCTTCTTTTGTGGAATTTGCCTACCAGGATAAGCCATTTCCCATAGGGTCAGGACAAACCATCAGCCAGCCCTATACCGTGGCCTTTCAGACCGAATTGCTCAACATCCTCAAGGGCGATAAGGTGCTTGAGATAGGGACAGGCAGCGGCTACCAGGCTTGCGTCCTGCTGGAGCTGGGGGCAAAGGTGTTCAGTATTGAACGCCATCACAGCCTGTATGTTAAGACCAAAAACCTCTTGCCGAAAATGGGCTATAACCCCAGGCTGTTTTATGGCGATGGCTATAAAGGCCTTCCAGCCTATGCCCCCTTCGACAAGATACTCATCACTGCTGCCGCGCCACAGATACCTGCAGGACTGCTGCAGCAATTGAAGACCGGGGGCATGATGGTGATTCCGGTCGGGGCAGGCGGGACGCAAACCATGTTTCGCATCATCAAACGCGATGAAAACAAATACGATCAGGAAGACTTTGGGCTTTTCAGGTTTGTGCCTATGCTGGGGAGTAAAGAATAAATTTCTTTATTTATTTGTTTTTATAAACCAAATCCATACTTTTACAGGACGAATAGACTAGTTGACTGAATTTGTTTCTCCTATGAGGCATCTGGAAACCTTTCGTGAGGTATTTTCCCCTGGCAGTGCTGGAGAACTCCTGCTGGCTTTTAACGGGGCTTTCACGCAGGAAAACATTGTGCTTTTGGCCGGTAATGTGCGCAATGAGGTAGAACGTCTTTGCAACCCGGGTATGGGTAAGCGGGCATTCAGCATTTTCATCGAGATGGCTCAGAATGTCCTGCATTACAGCCAGGACCGCGGGCCCGCAGGTAAAGGCAGGGGCCGTTTCCTGTTGTTGCAAAACCCCGAAGGCTTCCAGTTCCTTACCGTAAACCTGATTGACCCTTCGCAGATGGATTACCTCAAACAGCGCGTTGCCGAGATCAACCGTATGGGCGCCGATGAGCTGCGGTCCATTTATATGACCCGCCGCAGGCAAAAGATCTCCAATGCCAACGGAGGGGCAGGCCTGGGTCTGATGGATATCTCCAGGCGTTCGGCGGGACCTCTGGGCATTGGGTTTCTTCCTGAAGGGCAGGGCAGGCTATCCTTTTACCTTCGCGCCACCTTGTGCAGGATGCCCGCCTAATATTGCGGTGTCTTGTCAAGGGCTTCCCGCAGGCCATTTCCCGTCAGCATAAACGCCAGTACCATCAGCATGATGAGTAATCCGGGCAGGAATGCCAGGTAACCCTTGTCAAGGATAATGTAGCCATAGTGCTCGCGGATCATCGTGCCCCAGGAGGGCATGGGTGGCTGTACGCCGATGCCCAGAAAGCTGAGTCCTGCTTCGATGAGTATTGCTGACGCAAAGTTGGCTGCAGAGATGACAATCACGGGGCCCATAATGTTGGGCAGGATGTGATGGAGGATGATCCTGCCACTGCCCAGGCCCAGGACACGTCCGGCCTCCACAAACTCCTTCTCGCGCAAACTCAGCACCTGTCCACGTGCTACTCTGGCTACATCGACCCACATCGTGAGGCCTACTGCCAGGAATACCTGCCAGAACCCTTTACCAATAGCGAAGGTAATGGCAATGACCAGCAGCAGGGTAGGGATGGACCAAATGACATTGATCAGCCACATCACCAGGTCGTCGAATTTTCCCCGGAAATACCCAGCAAGGCTCCCCAGGGTGATGCCGATAACCAGAGAGATGAATACCGCGATGAAGCCTACCGAAAGCGAGACCCTGGTGCCTATGACCAGCTGGCTGAGCAGGTCGCGCCCAAAGCGGTCGGTCCCAAGATAGAACCTGCGCGTCCTGATATGCTCTTCTTCTGCCTGATGATGCATTTCCTGGACGGAAAGACTGAGCCTTTCACCGCTTAAGGCAATGAACGTCAGTGAATCGTTGACGGCCTCTGCCTGTTCCTGCTCATGGGCAATTGCAAAAAGCACGTCAGGCAGCCAGATACGGTCTTCAAGGCCCGGGTAGTCAGCCTGGCCCCCATAGGTCTCATAATGCAGCCAGCCACCCTCAAACCAATAGCGCTGTATGGGGAGCGTATTCCATTCGGAGGGTTTCCCCCTGATCATCTTCTTCAAAAAGGTGCTCCTCACTGGGGGGGCATTTTTCCTGACATTCAGCATCAGGGCCATATGGCCTGGTTTATGGGTTGAAATTTCCAGGTGCTGATGGTTGGCAAAGGGGGTGGAATCGGGGGTGACCAGGTATCCCAAAATGGCCACCAGGGCCGATATCCCAATAAAGACGAGGCTGCCCAAAGAAACGGGGTTTCTCCTGAACTTCCGCCATGCCATTCGGCTCAGCGATCCCTGTATGTCTTCTTTCTTCTTCCGAAACAACGGCTGGGGGTTTTGCTGGCAAATTTATAAAACAAAATGGCTTCTCAATCGTTTACTCACTTATAGATGTTGTTTTCAATTTTTGAGAACCGCTCTGTAATTAAAATTTTTTCAAAATTTGGCATAGTTTTGGTATAAGAAATTACTTAACGCGAAAATTTTTTACCTTATGAATATCCGACTTTTTTCATCCATCCTTTTTATGGTGGCGTTCAGCCTCCTTCTGCAAACCCCGGTTCAGGCGCAGGAAACCAAGATCAATTGGCTTACCCTTGAAGAGGCCCAGGAACTGCATAAGAAAAACCCCAGGAAGATCTTCGTGGACATTTACACCGACTGGTGTGGCTGGTGCAAGCGTATGGATGCCGAAACATTTACCAACCCTGTGATCATCGATTACATCAACACCCATTTTTATGCAGTGAAGCTCAATGCCGAGCAAAAAGAGCCCATTACCTTCAAGGGCGTGAAGTATGAAAACGAAAGGGCCGACCAGCGCCGCGGTGCGCATAACTTTGCCATCGCCATCCTTCAGGGGCGGATGAGCTACCCCTCCGTTGCCTTTTTTGATGAAAACCTGAGCCTTATCTATGCCCTTCCGGGGTACCGCGATGCAGCCAAGATGGAGCCGGTACTGGTTTTCTTCAATGAAGAGGTGTATAAAACCAACCCCAACCTAAATGAGTTTACTGCTAACTTTCAGGGCAGGGTAGGCGAATAAAGAAACCTTATTTTCTGCAATCGGTTTTTTTGCGTACTTGCTGCAGATACCAACGGCAGATCCGCGCATTGTAGCTGAAGATTGTTTTGAGGGGCGAAAGCCCCTCTTTTTTTAGCTGGTTGTCCATCTCGGCCGTAAACTTGTCGTAGCACATCCAATCGGCACCCTTAAGCTTGCGGGCCAGCACTATTCCCGGAGCCAAAGGCTTCAGCATCTTCCGGATACGTCGCTCCAGGGTGTTCTTGCCTATTTCCTTCATTTCCTTATCCTGGAAATAGATATCCAGGGGCTTGAAGAACTCATCCTCCAGCAACTGGTAATAGAGTTGCTGGTTCAGGCGCAGGTCGAAAGGCACCTGTCTGAAAAGGTTTCTCAGGTCCTTATGCCATAGTGGCAGGCGAAAGGCATAGCCAAAATAGGGGAACACCTGGGCCGACTGGAAAATGAACTTTGAGCGTTTTTCCTTCACGTCCCAGTCTTCCACATAAACGCTGTAGAAGGGGTCGGTGGCGCATTCCGGCGGGTTGTATCGGGCAAGCCACTGTTCCAGGCGCTCAATGATGTGGTCCTTCGCGCTGTTGCCCAGGGGGATGAACAGAAAGTATTTCTTGGCAATGTGGGGAGCGAGGTTCTTCAGCTCGCGCTTGGTCTTGGCAGCCTTTTTCACGTGGCCTCCCGCCAGAAAATCCCCTCCGTGACCCGGGATAAACACGCTGTCGTCAGGCACCAGCTTGTTGTCCTTTAGGTATTTCACCGCAAAGTATTCCTGCAGGTAGGGCATTGTGTAATTGTTGCCCGCATAACGATAATAATCCTGGAATACGGGATCGTGCAGATAACCCTTGATGTCGATCTTGCGGTAATCCACAAAGATCCACTGGTAGCCGAGCTTCTCAGCCACCATCTGGCTCAGCTCCGACTCACGGTTGGGCCTGCCGTAGGTGAAACAGATGACCTTTTCATAGCCTGCATTTTTCAGCAGCGAAACAATGAGCCTCGAGTCATAGCCCCCGCTCAAAGGTACCACCACGCTGCGGTCCTTGAGGGAGGTGATCAGCCGTTTGATCACATTCTTGAGCTTGTACACCAACTTCACCTTGAGCTCGGTGAGGCTCTCGCCCCAGAAGGCTTTGGGCAGAAAATAATTATACGTGTCCGATTCTAGGCTGCCGTCGGGCTTCAGCAGCAGGATCTCTGCTCCCTGCGATTTATATATGCCTTTCAGCAAGGTCTCGCGCCCCATCACAAAACCAGCCCCCATAAACTCATCAAAGGCATCGGTATTGCATTGCTTTTCCTGCTTCATCGTCAGCAACTGGTCGGAGCTGTCCGATACCAGCCAATGGCCCTTTTCCCAGGTATAGAAAACGGGAAAAATACTCATGGCGCCGGTGCAGATCACGATCCCTTCCTCGCTTTGCCTGATGATTGTAAAGGGCCCGTCGATGCTCTCTGCTTTTTGCCTTAAGGCCTTCCGGTCCTTTATCGCTTTCAGGGCCTCCAGCGCACCCCCTTCGTGGAAGTGCGTGCCGTCGCGGTCAAAGAAAAAGCCTTTAAAATACAGGGCATCTTCCTGATGCCAAAAGTAGTTGTAGTTGTAAACCAGGAATATTTGATTCATGGTGTGGTTTTATTTTATGATCGTATCAAATAGTTCTAGATATTGTTGTGCCACCGCCTGTTTGCCGAAACGAGAAATGGTATCCCTGCGGATCTCTTCAGGCAGGTACCGGTCATAGTGTTCCTGCATGTCCAGCATGGCCTGTGCCAGCAGCTCAGCCTTCCCGGGTTCCAGCAGGATTCCCTGCCCTTCGGTTATGAAGCTCTCGGGCCCTCCTGCGCGGGTGGCGATGACAGGCAGCCCGCAAGCCATGGCTTCGATAAAAACCACGCCAAAGGCCTCAAAATGGCTTGCAAGCACAAAGGCGTGGCCCTGCTGCAGTTCATCCTTCACCTGTTGGCGCCTGAGCTTTCCTGTAAAGATAATTTGTTTCTGAAGCTCCTTTTCCGATACCAGTCCTTCCAGCCGAGCCCGCTCGGGGCCGTCGCCGCCGATCACCAGTTGTAAGACCCCGGGCCTGGCTTGATTGGCACGTGCAAAGGCTTCGATCAAGATGTCCATGCCCTTGAGCGGGATCAGGTTGGCCAACGAAAAGAAGCGGAAGGGCTTACCTTTATTTTTTTCCCCGGCAGGGATAAAGAAGCCGGTATCAACCATATTGGGAATGCTGTGAAGCTTGCCTTCTGCCTGTGGGGCGATTTCCCTAATGAAGGGCTGCAGTGACTCGCTCACCGTAACAACGGCAGCGGCGTTCTCAAAGGCGGTCTTCAGGTAAGGGAAGAACCAGGGCTCAAACATCTCCCTGGCTTCTTTTGTATTATAAACAAAGCGGCTCCTGTGCTCGGTGATCACATAAGGAACCCCGTATTTCTCCTTGATAAAGGCCGCTACCAGCCCCGCCCAGATACTGCTGTGTGCCAGGATCAGCCCAGGTTTGCCCGCTTGCTGCTCGTAGCTTTTGTAAAAGCGCAGCATCATGTTTACCCAGCCGTGGAAGTTGCCCCTGTTTGAGTAGGGGATGATCCAGTATTTCTTTAGGTATTCCTTCACTCTGCCGATGGTGTTTATCTCAGTCTCCCTAACCTGGAGCAGGTTCCCCGGCCTGAGGCTGCGCAGGCTGGTGTGCAGTCCTGCCAGCACATCCACCTTTAGCCCTGCCTCGGCAAGGGCCAGGGCGTGCTCGCGAAAGAAGTATCCCCCCTTGGGCGGATACCAGGAAGGGATGACAAGGACGTGTTTGGCAGGCTTTCCCTTCATGGGTCAGGTGTTTGGTTTGTTATTTTCGATGATTGACTTCGATTGCTGTCTTGCAAGGCTCAGGTACCACAACAGGTTATAGGTCACCACCCCGAAGCTTACGCCTGCAAACAACCACAGGCTCAACCAGAGGTCCTGTCTCCAGATACCTGCCGCCAGGGCAAAGAAACGTAAGACCAGGTAGACCAGGTCGATGACCATGGCTTTTTTTTGCCTGAAGAACAGCTCGGGGATGAACGAAAGCGGGCTTGTAAGGAACACCATAAACAACCAGGGGCTGAAGATCTGCAAAAACTTCCCTGCCATCATGTATTCCTCGGTGAACACCAGCCCGAACAAGGCAGGGGCAAAGATGGCAAGCAGGATAAAAGGCCCGATGCCCAGCCAGAAGAAGCGCATCACCAGCTTTTTCAACTGGGGATATACCGCCTTCCCTTCCTGGTGGTCGGCAATGATCTTTTGCGAAAGCACCTGCAGGGTGCTTTGCGAGAACATGCTCAGCGGCCTGAAAATAAAGGTATAGCCAAAGGCATACAAGCCCGCTGTCTCAGCCGAGAAGCCACGGGTGAACATAAAGATGGGCAAGGCTCCCGAGAGGTTATTGGTGAAGTTGAGCAGCATGTTGAATTTGGGATAACCTGAATAGACCCTGGCCTGCTCTTGAATGCGTTCGAGGGACAGGGCTGCATCCATTTTGAACAGCCTCTTTCCTGTCCGCGCCAGCATATACAGGGTGCTGCCCGCCTGTGCAAAGATCTGTGCCGCCAGCAAGCCGTTGAAGGGCGACCTGAGCCACCCGGTCAAAAGACGGGCGCCATTGAGTACAGAGTAATGGGTAAGGGTGCTGCCCGCCATAATCCCGAATGCCTTGTTGCGGTTGGCATAAAAGGTGGCCCCCTGGAACAGCCCGTGCAATACCAGGCTCAGGGGTAAAAACCATAGCCAGGGCCTCAGACCGGGGTTTCCCGACAGACGGGTAATGAAGCCTCCTGCAAAACCGCCGGCTAGAAGGGCCAGCAAAGAAACCACCAGGGTGATCATCAGCACCAGCCAGAACAGCGAACGCGCCGCCTGGTCCGATCTCGGCAACATTATGGCCTGCTCGTATTTGGCCGTGCTTAGCACAGAGATCACGCTGAAGATCCCCAGGTAAAGCGCCATCAGACCAAAATCATCGGGGCTGAACAGACGGGCAAAGACAGGCGAGAGCGCAAGCGAGAGGCCCTGGGCCACCAGGGAACTGGAAAACAATTTCAGGAAATTTTGTATGCCTTCCCGGCGCAGCAGCGTCCTCACCATCCGTTTTCGGGTATTGAATATGGGCTCGGAGCCCTTTATGCGACAAATTTCGCAAAAAAAACCAACCTTTTGATGCTTTTCCGGTTTACTTCATGTTAAGTCAATGTTAATTCTGAAATTATGAGCAAGGTATATTGCAAGTCGGACTTTAAAAAACTCGAAAAGGAATTCAAGATCCAGCGCCTGAAAGCTGAAGGAAAAGCGCCCGAGGGGAAGGCCCTTGCCGGAAATCCTGTACTTTTGCAACAAACAAAAGCAAGCGTGATGAACAAGATTCAAAAAGCCCTGACTGGGCTCTGGCAAGTCATCAAAAACCCCTGGCTGCTCAACCACGTGCTCGACCAGGAGCAATACTGGCGCAAAAAGGTCGTCAGCCAATTTGGCTTTGAAAACGGCCTGCCACTGCTCGACCTGGACGAACTGTTTCCAGCCCTCGATGAGACCGTCAGCCCCTATGCCTTCCTCGACGGGAGCTGCCTGCCTACCGACCTGGCCCTGCTGCGTGCCTTGGCCCGCAAATTCAAGGTGGAAAGCTACCTCGAGATCGGCACCTGGCGCGGCGAAAGCGTGGCCAACGTGGCTCCTTTGGTCTTTGAGGCCGTGACAATCAACCTGCCCGATGAAGAGATGCGCGCCCTGGGGATGAACGAAAATTACATAGGCCTGCACAGGCTGTTCTCTGAGAAATTGCCCAATGTCACCCACCTCCAGGCCAACTCCCTCAGCTTCGACTTTGCCTCCCTAAGAAAGAAATTCGATATGATCTTTGTGGACGGCGACCACCATTACGAAGCCGTGCGCTCCGATTCAAGCCGCGTGCTGCAGGCGCTGAACCTCGATAAGGGCATCCTGGTCTGGCATGATTATGCCCGCAACCCCGAGCTGATCCGCTGGAGCGTGCTGGCTGGCATCCTCGAAGGGCTGCCCCGCGAAATGCACCCGCACCTCTACCACGTGGCAAACACGATGTGCGCCGTTTTCCTGCCCGGCCTGGAGCCCGAATTCCCCCGCAAAACCCTTCAACCAAACCAGAAACCACAGAAATATTTTGAGGTAACACTCCGAACCAGGCCTGTTGGTTCCTGAGAACCGGTTTTTATGCACCGAATGATTCACCGCAAAAAATTGATAAACAAGTCAATAGCTGCGATCATTAAAAAAATTATTGGCCCTGTTTTTGTAAAAAGAAATATTCTTATATTTGCATTCCCTTACAGACGGTGGATGTAGCTCAGCAGGTTAGAGCATCAGATTGTGGTTCTGAGGGTCGTGGGTTCGAGTCCCATCTTCCACCCAAAAACATTGCAAGTTGCTGTAAGTCAGCTCTTTAAAAATTAAGAATTTGTCTGTTGTAAGGGAGGCTGTCTGGAATTGGCTGGTAAGGTGTTGAATTACACATTACTATGGCTTTGAAAAACAGACAAGCCAACGAACGGACCATTGCGTCTCTGCTCCGCCTTCACGATGCCGGCGGGAATCTTGAGAAGCAATGGTTCGTTTTTTTTTACAGAAATCCCCGAAGCAGAATGAATGAGAATTTGGCCTTTTTCATGGGTTTCCAGGGCTAAAGACGGCTAATGCATGCTGACGAATTCCAAATAAATTATTGGAAGAAGACGGACAAAAGTTAGACTTCGAGTTGAGTACCTGCGATGCTGGAGATTTTTTAAAATGATCTTAAGGATTTTTAGACCAGTCGCAATTTTGTTAAATTTGTCATTGAATAGCGATGAGATAATGATTAAAATTAGGAAAAACTGTACAAAAACAACATCAATTTAAAAGTTTGTTTTTGAAAATATTTAAATAATTCAATAAAGAGGGTTTCAAAAAAAGCACAGGGATGGTAGTACTTAATTACGAAGAACTTGTTGGGGCAATAAAAGAATCCGGCTTAAAAAAAGGAATATTGGCCCACAAAATGCAGATTGCACCCCGCACGCTGACAGATTCGATCAACGAAAGGAGGCTTTCCGTGGAATATTTAGTCCAGATATGCGCCTTGATCGGTCGGCATCTGTGTGAGTTCTTCACCGGCCCCGGTGGAGAGGTTAAGATGGTAAAAGATCCGGGGGTGTCCTATGGCATGGGAGACCTGATTGAGCTTCTGAAAAGCAAGGATGAGCAGATAAAAATGCTGCTTGAGCAACTAAGGAAATAAGGCAAACACCTGCTCCTGTTGCAGACAAAAAACGCTTTTCCGACAAATTAAACTATTTATAAAAGTCTGGTTTTAAAGGGATTGGTATAGGGTGTAGAATCCTACCTTCCTCCCAACAAGGCCGCCTCAAAATTTAGAGGCGGCTATTTTTTTCCCCTTCCCTGGCACTTGCTTTAGAAAAAACCTCTCTTTTGTTTTGAGGCTGGCCTTTCTGTTCAACCGACCCCGTTTTTGGTTTCCTTCCTGTCTCCGAACCGGAATAAACCGCGATCATCCACAGCCTTTCCTGAACCTTTTCAGGGCCATACTTAAGACGTACTTTAGACGTACCTAAGACGTACCTAAGACGTAC
>LSQX01104458.1_pt2 | contig 52062 bp, 45 predicted proteins | sample 654561 | NCBI WGS metagenome assembly LSQX01 (sample SAMN04489861, study PRJNA283612) | anaerobic digester metagenome | isolation source: 4 biogas reactors fed with cattle manure at either 37C or 55C with and... | place: Denmark: Kongens Lyngby | collected 2014
GCTCTGCGGAAACCGAAAGCTGGCCAAGACTTCGTCGACCCCCGGGAAGACCCGGCTGATCAACCATTTCCTCATCAACGACCGTTGGTATCTGGTCGACTTGCCCGGCTACGGTTTCGCGAAGATTTCCAAGGATGGTCGTGAACAGCTCCGGAAAATGATCCTCGACTACGTCCTGCATTCGCAGGAGATGGTGACCCTCTTCGTCCTGGTGGATTCCCGGCACGACATCCAGAAGATCGACTTGGAGTTCCTGGAAATGCTCGGCATAAACGGGGTTCCATTCGCCCTCATCTTCACGAAGTCCGACAAACAAGGGCCGAATGTGCTGAAGGCGCGGATCGAGCGAAACAAGGAAATTTTGAGCGAACAATGGGAAGAATTTCCTCCGATGTTCGCTTCTTCGACAAAGACCGGTGCCGGACGCGAGGAGATTCTGGATTACATCGGAACCCTTTTGAAAAGAACGGGATGAAAAAGACATGACAACATTAACATACTATTGATCTAACCATGTATATTGAACACAGAATAGAATTGTTTGCATGCCGGGCCTCCAAGGACTTTGCACGCAAGGTCGTAGCGGAACTGAACAAGATCGGAGACGGAGACGAGCAGTATCATCTCGGAGCCTCCGAAGTCACCCAGTTCAGCGATGGTGAATTCGTCCCCTCCTTTACGGACAGCGTGCGAGGCGCTACGGTATTCATCATCCAATCAACCTTTCCTCCCACGGATAATCTCATGGAACTGCTTCTGACGATCGATGCCGCCAAACGCGCGTCCGCTGACAGCGTCATCGCCGTGATGCCCTACTTCGGATGGGCCCGCCAGGATCGCAAAGACAGGCCGCGGGTTTCCATCGGCGCCAAACTGGTCGCCAACCTGCTCCGGGCAGCGGGCGTGGACCGGATCATGACTTGCGACCTTCATGCGGATCAGATCCAAGGTTTCTTTGACATTCCGGTGGACCACATCTATGCCAGCAAGGTCTTCATTCCGTATCTGAGGTCCCTCAATCTGGAGAACATGGCCATCGCCGCTCCGGATATGGGTGGAGCGAAGCGGGCGAACGCCTATGCCAAGGAACTCGCCTGCCCGGTGATCATCTGCCACAAATCCCGCGAAAGAGCCAACGTGGTTACTTCCATGTCCGTTATCGGAGATGTGGAGGACAAGAACATCGTGATCGTGGATGACATGATCGACACGGCGGGAACCCTGACGAAAGCGGCGGATCTGTTGACGGAAAAAGGAGCCGCCAGCGTACGTGCCTGCGCGACGCACCCCGTTCTCTCCGGCCCCGCCTACGATCGGATCAATGCCTCCTCGTTGAAGGAAGTCTACGTGACCGACACGATTCCCCTCAAGGAGGGGCCGGACGCCTGCAAGATCAAGGTCGTGTCCATGACAGGAACCTTCGCTTCCATCATCCGCAAGGTCTACCATTACGAACCCGTGAGCACGGAATTCATCTTCTAGCACATGAAAACCCTCCTCGCTGCCATTCTTTTTCTGGGAATATGCATCCTCGCGATGTGCGTCGGCATCATCGTGAAAGGACGCTTTCCTGAAACCGAAGTCAGCCGGAACGAGGAGATGCGCAAACGCGGCATCAAATGCATGCACGAACTGGAGCAAGAGATGCGGCGCAACGCGCGGAAAAATGCCGACTGCACCACCTGTTCCGATTCCTGTCAAGACTGCGGATTCTACCTGCAGGAATTCAGAGATAAACATAAAGCGTAACAAATGGCACTCGTAGCAATCGTAGGACGACCGAATGTCGGCAAGTCCACTCTTTTCAACCGCCTTGTAGGCACGCGGAAAGCTATTGTTGACGAGACTGCAGGCGTGACCCGAGATCGCCACTACGGAAAATGCGAGTGGTGCGGAACGGAATTCTCCGTGGTCGATACCGGTGGTTGGACAACCCGTTCGGAGGATGTGTTTGAAGAAGCCATTCGCAAACAGGTCATCATCGCGATCGAAGAGTCGGATGTGGTACTCTTCATGGTGGAAGCGGCTACAGGCATCACCGACTATGATGCGGAAATCGCCGGGATGCTCCGCCGGAGCGGCAAGCCCGTGGTACTGGCCGTGAACAAGGTGGACTCTGGAGAGAAGATATTCGATGCCTACCAGTTCTATTCTCTCGGGCTGGGAGAAATCTGGAGCATTTCCGCTGCCAACGGAAGCGGGACCGGGGATCTGCTGGACGAGATCGTGAGACAGCTGCCCGCGGAAGCGCCGCCGGCGGAGGAAGATCGTCCCGACCTGCCGCACATCGCCATTGTCGGAAGGCCGAACGTTGGAAAATCGTCTCTGGCCAACGCCCTGCTTGGAGAGGAACGGAACATCGTGACCCCGGTTGCAGGGACCACACGGGACTCGATTTCCACGTACTACAACAAATTCGGACACGAGTTCATGCTGGTGGACACCGCCGGCATGCGGAAAAAAGCCAAAATCAACGAGGATCTGGAGTTCTATTCGGTGATGCGATCCATCCGGGCGATCGAGCGGGCGGATGTCTGCATCCTGATGATCGACGCCATGACGGGGATGGAAGCCCAGGACATGAGCATCTTCAACTTGATTCTCCGCAACCGGAAAGCATGCGTGCTGGTGGTAAACAAGTGGGATCTTTTCGTAAAGGATAACAACACCCTGAAGGAATACGAAGCCGGGCTCAGAAAGCGCATTGCTCCTTTCAACGATGTGCCCGTCATCTTCAGTTCCGTGGTGAAGATGCAGCGGATCCTGGACGTGCTGAACGCAGCCGCCCGCGTCTATGAAAACTATTCCCGAAAGATCACGACAGCGAAACTGAATGAAGTCATGCTGCCGGAAATCGAGAACTATCCCCCGCCGGCATGGAAAGGGAAGTATGTGCGGATCAAGTACATCACCCAGCTCCCGACGAAATTTCCGGCCTTCGCTTTCTTCTGCAATCTTCCGCAGTACGTCAAGGAACCCTACAAGCGTTTCTTGGAAAACAAGCTCCGGGAGCATTTCGATCTGACCGGATGTCCCATCCAGATCTATATGCGCGCAAAATAGCATTTTCACATTTATTTCGTAGTTTTGTAGCATGCTGCTGCAGATCCTGAAGGCTTTCATTATCGGAATATGCGCGTCGGTTCCCATCGGACCGGTCGCCATTCTGGTTCTTCAGAAATCTCTGAGCTACGGAAGCCGGGCCGGATTTGCCACTGGATTGGGCGCCACGACCGTGGACACGATCTATGCGACGATTTCGATTTTCGCGCTGGCGATCGCCCGGGATTTCATCGGGGCCCACCAGTTGTGGATCTTCCTGATCGGCGGCCTGATCATTTCGGGGATGGGATTCGCCATGGCGTTCAAGGATCCGTTCCGGAAAATGAAGTCCGCGCAAGAAGAGCGGGGCCCGTCCATCCGAGATTACCTGCAGGCGGTGGCTACCGCCCTGTCGAACCCGGGCGCGATCTTCGTCATGTTCGCCCTGTTCGCTTTCTTTAAAGTGAGTCTCAGCCACCCGAAGGCAGGCGTGTTTCCGATCCTGTTAGCCGTCGCCCTGGGATCGATGTCCTACTGGTATCTGTTTTCCAGGGCTTTCGGGCACTGGAGACGGGCTTTCCGGATGGCGACAATCATGTGGCTGAACCGCGTGACGGGCATTGTACTGATAATCATCGGGATCACCGTGTTCGGGGGCAGTCTGTTCGATCTTGTTTTCAAACGTTTATGAATATGGCCGAAAACACTGAAAAAGAGAAAAAAGGGTTCTTTCAGCATTGGATCGTAAAAAACCTGCTGGGAGCCATCGTATTTATCCTGCTGCTGGTGCTGGCCGCAAATATCCTCTTGGGTGTGGTCACGAGGCACAACCGGGAGATCCTCGTCCCCGATTTCAGCAACCTGTCCCTGGAGGAAGCGCAGCGCGAGGCGGCGAATGCCGGAATCCGGGTGGATGTCACGGATTCCATCTTCGTCAGAAGAATGGAACGCGGGGCCGTGTACAGCCAGAATCCGAAAGCGGGCAGCAAGGTCAAGCAGGGAAGGAGGATTCTATTGACCATCAATGCGATGAATGCGAAGAAGGTGGGCATGCCGAATCTGGTCGGCTATTCCATGCGGCAAGCCAAGGCGGAACTGCTGTCCAAGGGACTTGCGCTAGGAAGACTCATCTATGTCAGCGATATGGCGACCAACAACGTGCTCCGCCAGATCCATCGCAACCATGAGATCCGGCCGGGCAGGCAAATCGAGACCGGCTCCGAAATCGATCTGGTAGTCGGATTGAATCCGGAAGACAACCTGACGTATGTCCCGGATGTCAACGGCATGAAATATTTGCGTGCCGTTGACGCCATCCAGGACAATTCGCTCAATATCAGCAGGCTGCAATTCGATTCCAACATCCGCACCTATTCCGACTCGTTGAACGCGGTCGTGTACAGGCAGTCCCCCGGCGCGTCCAAGGCACCCATCATCATAGGCTCGGACGTCAGTCTGTACCTCAGATTGGAAACCGAAGTTCTCACGGAAGAGGAACTCTGATGGAAGAGGACCTTCTCCATAACGATCCTGAAGAATACATCGAGGATGAAGAGCAGGGCATGTTCGAGCATTTTCGCTTGAATGTCGATCCCGGGCAGGAACCGATGCGCGTGGACAAATTCATGGCCGCCCGCCTGGAAGACACGTCTCGGCACCGGGTGCAGTGCGCGATCCGCATGGGGTACGTTTTGGTCAATGACAAGCCGGCAAAGGCAAACCTCATCGTCCGCCCCGGGGATATGATCAAGTTCGTGATGCCCTATCGGCGGCGGGGTGTGGAAATACTTCCGGAAGACATCCCGCTTGACATCGTTTTCGAGGACTCGGACATCCTGGTCGTGAACAAGCCGGCCGGTATGGTAGTCCATCCCGGGCACGGGAACTACAAGGGAACCCTCATCAATGCCCTGGCTTTCCATCTGGGGCTGTCCCAGGGACCGGAAGCTGAGGATGAGCGGATGGGAATCCTGGTCCACCGGATCGACAAGGACACCTCCGGCCTGCTGGTGGTGGCGAAGAACGATGAGGCGCAGATCAAACTGGCCAAGCAGTTTTTCGAACATTCCATCGAACGACGCTACGTAGCCGTGGTATGGGGGAATCTGAAAGAAGCGGAAGGAACGATCGATGGAAACATCGGCCGAGATCCTTCCGACCGCCTGAAGTTCAAAGTGTTCCCGAACGATTCCGAAATCGGAAAGCATGCGTTGACCCATTACCGGGTGCTCGAACGCTACGGATACATCACCGTCGTCGAATGTAAACTCGAAACCGGCAGGACGCACCAGATCCGGGTTCACATGAGCAGCATCGGGCATCCCATCTTCAACGATGAACGGTACGGCGGCGCGGAAATCCGGAAAGGGACCATTTACGCAAAATACAAGCGGTTCATCCAAAACTGTTTCCAAATCTGTCCGCGGCAAGCCTTGCATGCAAAAACCCTGGGCTTCGCGCACCCAGGGTCAAAACAATGGATTCAATTCGACTCCGCTCTTCCGCCGGACATGACAGCGCTGATCGAGCGCTGGCGGAGGTACACCTCCGGTCCTGCCGCTGCGGAATGATCCCTAAAATCCGGGAGGGGGGCCCATGGGTGGACCGCCACCACCGGGACCACCGCGACCACCGGGACCGCCGGGGCCACGTCCCGGGCCCCGGAAACCGCCCCTCCCCCCTCGGCCGCTGAATGTGCCGAAGCGGTAGGTCAGAGACACGATGACGTAACGCCCGAGGGTGTTGTTTCGCACCTCCTGATGGTAGTTGGAAGCATCCGTCACAAGCAGGTTCTTCGCCTGGTTCAGAATGTCGTAGGCGCGCAGCGAAAGGGTGAACTGGTTTTTGAACAAGCCTTTGTTCAATTCCGCGTTCAGGATGATCTCGGCTTCCTGGGGAGTCGTGTAGCCGCGGTACCAGTTGTAATTCGCGCTGGCCTGGAATTCCAAGTTGCTCGGAAGAGTCCAGGTCATCTCTCCGTTGATTTGGTTGGTCCAGGTCGTCAGGTTCGTAGAACTGGCCAGGGTGTACCAGGATTTGCTCATCCGGGTGCTTCCGCCGAGTTCGATGTTCACGAAATCATTCCGGTACGTGAGCCGCAAGCGTTCGTTGAAACTGAGGTTCCGGGTCTTGTTTTCGGAAAACAGATTCGATTGGCCCAGATCCGGGTAATCTTGATGGAAGCTATCGTAGTCGTCGAAAATCCCGTCTCCGTCGCTGTCGTAGGATGACATGTCGAAAGCGCTTTTACCAACGTAGGAAGAAGCTTGCGAGAAATTGGAATTGGTCGTCGAGCTGATCGAGAAGTTGGATTGTCCGAAAGGAGCGCTGATGGTCAGCCGCGCGTTTCCGTTCTTCGAGGCCGGGCCGTTGACGGGTAGGGAATACTGCGCGCTCTTCGAATCGTACCAGATCGAAGAGACGATGGGATCCTGAACGAAGCCTCCCCCGACCTCGGCGTTGATCGTAAAGAACGTCTGCCGGTTCGTCATGCGGAACTCGGTGCGAAGATTGTGATTGAAGTAGGGATGGAGATACGGATTACCCAGCGAGATATTCAGCGGATTCGAGTTGTCGGGAACCGGCATCAACTGCGAGGTGGAAGGTTGGGAGGAACGACCGTTGTAGGTAACCCTGATGTTGGAGTTGTCATTCATCTCGTACCTGAGCATGGCGGAGGGAGCCCAGTTCACGACCTTGCTGTCATACGTCTTTCCGTCCGTCTCGTTGTGGGTGATGGTGGGTATGACCGAGACACCGATCTGCGCGCGCAGATTCTCATTCTGGAACTGCAGGTTCGTTCCGGCCTGATGGGTCTGATACCGGTTGAGGATGCTGTTGGAATAGGTAGCATCCGGAGTTTCCCCGGCCCTGACATAGGGTTGGTTTTCCATGCCGAAACCGTCGTTGCTGCCGCTGTTGTACGTGGTCTTCTCCGATCGGTTCTGGCTCCAGCTATAACTGTAGTTGGCCTCGGCGTAGAATCCGGCGCCGAGCGGTTCGGTATAGACCAGACGGCTGCTGAAGGAGGAGTTCCGGGACAACTGGTCGAACCGCTGGTTGACGATATCCTTGCCCGTAGAAACCCCGTCCTTTCCGAAGGTCTCGGTCAGAGACTGGTTGTAACCGTCCAGGTTGTTGTTACCCAGACTGTAGTTCGTCATCAAAGAAACCGTTCTTCCCGGAAGCCCGAGACGCTGCCGGAACAGCAGAGAGCCGTTTGTCTGCCAGTTCTTGTTGCTGCCGAAGTTGCTGTTGAATCCGTTGTTGGTCATATGGGAATCGGAACCCTGTCTGCGGTAGGTATTGAAGTCAGAGAATTGCCGGTAGTCTCCGGTTCCGAAATTCACCTGCGGCTGAAAAAGGATGGAGGTGTTCTCCGAAAACTTGTGTTCCAGACGCATACCGAAACGGTGTCCGTCGGAGCCGGATATGTTGAAACCCGGCTTCGTCAAACCGTTGTTGTAGGTTAAGACTGACCCGTCCTCCAGATAGTTCTCCCTCACGCTCTGCTCCTCGACCGTGCTGTTCGAAGTGTTGTACACATAGTTTCCGCCAAGCTGCATGTCGTCGTCAAAAAGATCCAGAGCACCGTTGAGTCCTCCCATCCAGGAACGCGTGATTCCGCTGCCGCCACCAAAGCCACCACCGCCACCACCGCGGCCACCGCGGCCCATACCGCCGCCACCCATCATGCCGCGCATCATGCCGCCGGAAATGTCATTGAAGCCCCGGTTGTTTGTGTTGTTGCCGTTCATGATGAGGCTGATCTGGCTCTTATCCGAGAATCGTCCGATGAAGCCGCCGGACTGATAGCGAAGGTCACCGTCTGAAAATTTCAGGGGCGCCTCCGGAAGATCGTGCCCTACTCCCCCGGAGACATTGCCGAAGATACCGTTCATCATGTCTCTATTGACGACCAGGTCGATCACCGTCTCTTCGTTTCCGTCATCGATACCGGTGAATTCAGCCTGTTCGGATTTTTTCTTTACGACCTTCACTTTCTCGACCATCTTGGCGGGAAGATTCTTGGTCGCAAGCTGCGGGTCATCCAAGAAGAAAGTCTTTCCGTCGATCGTGATCTTGGTAATCCGCTCCCCGTTCGCCGTCACGCTTCCATCCTCGGAAACTTCCACGCCCGGAAGCTTCTTGAGCAAGTCTTCCAGCATATCATTTTCAGTCGTTCTGTAAGAAGACGCGTTGTATTCGATCGTATCCTTCTTGACCAAAATGGGATTTCCAATAGCGGAAACGCTGGCGGCGTCCAGCATCTCCTTGTCCAGATCCATTTTAACCGTGCCCAGATCCAAGTTTCCGGAGACTTCGATTTCTTTCGTGAAATTCTTGTACCCCAACAATTCCGCTTTTAGGACATACTTTCCGCGCTGCACCCGATCAATGACCGCCTTGCCCTTGGAATCGCTCAGGGCATATTTGTATGGTTTTTCTTCCCCCACTCTCGTCAAGGAAACCGTCGCGAAACCGACGGCTTCATCATTGGAGGAATCGGAAAGCACGATAGTAACCTGACCGCGCGACTGGGCAAATGAAAAGGTGCACGTCAGCACAAGAGAGAAAATCGCGGCTGCGAATTTCTTGAAAGCTTGATTCATAAGAACACGATAATAATAAACGCTACTAACTAATTTCACTGTTTTTGACAATATAACCGTGAAAAGGTTTAATCCGCAGCAAGAAAAAGATAGAAATGACGACTTTTTATTTGACGCGATCCGGATTCGCCCGGACGAATTTCTCCCAGCTTGAACGGCCTCCGATATTCGTCAAGGGGCTTTCCTGCTGATAATAATGACAAAGGGCGATGGCCAGGGCATCCGTCGCGTCCAGATGACGGGGGTCGAGTTCGACCTGCAAGGTCTTCTGCACCATCAGAGAAACCTGCTCCTTCGAAGCGGCTCCGTTCCCGCAAATCGCCGTCTTTGCCTTGCGGGGCGCATATTCATAGACAGGAATATTCCGGATCGCGGCAGCGACTATGGCAGCCCCTTGCGCCCTTCCGAGCTTAAGGGTGACCTGGGCGTTCTTCCCCATGAACGGAGATTCGATCGATAGGTCATCGGGATTGTACTTGTCGCACAGGGCGCCCACCTCGGAGTGGATGCGACGCAATTTGTCGAAAGGATCGGTTTCTTTCCGGAGATCGATCACCCCCATCGACACGAAACGGGGCCCCTTCGCGTCGATGTGAATGACCCCGAAGCCAAGGATATTGGTTCCGGGGTCGATTCCGAGTATCGTTTTCTCCTTTTTCATTGAGGAGTAAAGTTACAAAAATCAGTCAATCTTGTCAAAACCCGTATAGGGACGCAAGACTTCCGGGATCACGATCCCGTCCTCGGTCTCGTTGTCTTCCAACAAGGCGGCGACCACTCGGGGCAGGGCCAGCGAGCTTCCGTTCAAGGTGTGGCAAAGCTGCGTCTTGCCGTTTTCGTCACGGTAGCGCAAACGCAGCCGGTTGGACTGGAAGGTTTCGAAATTGGAAACCGAGGAAATCTCCAGCCAGCGTTCTTGCGCGGCGGACCAGAGCTCGAAATCGTAGGTGATGGCCGAGGTGAAACTCAAATCGCCGCCGCAGAGCCGCAGAATCCGGTACTTCAAACCGAGCCGGTTCACGATACCCTCGACATGGGCGATCATCTCGTCCAAGGCGGCATACGAATTCTCCGGCTTTTCGATGCGCACGATCTCTACCTTATCGAACTGATGCAGTCGGTTGAGCCCGCGGACATCCTTGCCGTAGGAACCCGCTTCGCGGCGGAAACAGGGCGTGTAGGCCGTGATTTTCTGGGGAAACTGATCCTCGGTCAGAATCATGTCCCTGTAGAGGTTCGTCAATGGAACCTCAGCCGTGGGAACCATGTAAAAATCGTCCAGTTCCATATGGTACATCTGCCCTTCCTTATCGGGCAGCTGTCCGGTGCCGAAACCCGAAGCCGCATTCACCATCACGGGCGGCTCAATTTCTTTATAACCTGCCGCCGTGTTGACGTCGAGGAAGAAATTGATGAGGGCACGCTGGAGTTTCGCGCCCTTGCCCTTGTACACCGGAAATCCAGCTCCGGTGACCTTGACACCCAGGTCGAAGTCAATGATGTCGTATTTCCGGGCAAGATCCCAGTGCGGCAGAGCGCCCTTCGGAAGATGCGCTTCCGGTCCGCCCGTCTTCACGATCTGATTGTCCTCGGCACCCTTGCCGGGGGCGACAAGGTCGCAGGGCAAGTTGGGAAGCAGCAGGAGTTGTTCTTCCAATTCCCGGTTGTTTTGATCGGCCTGCGCCAGCAGCGCCGAAGATTTCTCCTTGAGGGCGGTCACTTCCGACTTCGCGGCTTCCGCCTCGTCCCGCTTGCCTGCCTTCATTAACGCGCCGATCTGCGCGGACTTCACTTTTTGCCGCGCGACAAGGGCGTCACTCTCGGTCTGGAGTCCTCTTCGGTTGGCATCCAGTTCGAGCACCCTTTCAACAATAACTCGCGCATCAAAATTCTTGACCGCGAGCTTCTCAATCACATGCTCCGGATTGTCGCGGAGCGTTTTTATGGTCAGCATTTAGTTTTCGAAAGGTATTACAGATACGTAAGACTTGTTTTCTTTCTTTTTGGTGAACTTGACCGTTCCGTCAACCAACGCATACAAGGTATGATCCCTGCCCATCCCCACATTCCTGTCCGCGCAGTGGACCGTACCTCTCTGGCGGATGATGATGTTGCCGGCTTTCACGACCTCTCCACCGAATTTCTTGACGCCGAGTCTTTTGGAATGAGACTCACGGCCGTTCTTTGAACTGGATTGTCCTTTTTTGTGTGCCATAATCTTTTCCTCCTGAATTAAGCGATCGCATCGATGCGGATTTTCGTCAGCTTCTGGCGATGGCCGTTGAGCTTCTGGAATCCCTTGCGACGTATTTTCTTGAATACAAGCACCTTGTCGGCTTTGACATCGTCATCTAAAACGGTTGCCTTGACCACGGCGCCTTTGACATACGGAGCACCGAGTTGTATCTTCCCCTCGGTGTCGATCAGCAGTACCTTATCGAATTCGACGGAAGTATCCTTGGCCGCGCTCAGACGGTTCACAAAGAGCTCTTTTCCGGCTTCCACCTTGAACTGCTGGCCTGCAATGTCTACAATTGCATACATAAAACAAAACTTTATTAAAGTTTCAGCCGCAAGCGTCTGCCTTTCCGCAGCCCTTGAAAATGCTCCGCGGCCATAAAACGGATTGCAAAAATAGACATTTTCATCCAATTCGCAAAATTATTTTCAAAATTGCCTTCCCGGATCGGAATCTTTTGTGTAAATTTGTAATAACAAAAATGTTTTCCCCATGGACAGCCCCTTTCTGTACAACAAGTACGTAACCGGCCAACATTTCATCGGCCGAAAGGAAGATTGCATGATTCTGAGCAATCTTCTCGGTCAAGGCGAGAACGTGGCGCTATGGGAACCGGTCGGGACCGGAAAACGCTCGCTCATCCAGCAGACTTTCATGAACCTTAGAATGCGGGGAACGCAATTCTACACCGGAGAAATGACTGCCCTGGACATCCGTTCGCTCGAATCCTTCCTCAAACGATTCGGAAACAATGTCATCCGAATGACCGCCTCGACTCCGGATGAATATGAAGCGCTCATGGGCCGTTATCTGGCCGGGACGCATTTCGTTTTCGACCGGAAAGCCTTTTCAGAGACGGACGCCATTCTTTCGACGAATTGGGATCTGGACGACCGAGATCTGGAGGCCCTGCTGCGGCTCCCCTACCGGATCGCCGCGGACCGGGGTGACCGGATGTTCTTCATCATCGAGGAATTTCAGAATCTGGACTTGACGGAAAACGGAGAGAAACTGTTCAAGGCCATGGAAGCGGTGATGGACGAAATGAAAGAACAGGGTGTTCGGAACTTCTCGTATCTGTTTTCCGGCTCGCAGGTCAATGCAATGGAAAGCATCTTCGTCAAGCGGCATTTCTTCTACCGTAGATTTGAACGGGTTCCGCTCAGCACCGTCCACGAGAAAGAAATCATCGAACACGTCATCAAGGGTTTCCTTGCCAGCGGCAAGGTCATCGACCGGGACCTGCTCGCGGGCGCCTGCAGGTTGTTCAAATGCAACCTGTTCTACATCAACCACTTCACCTCGATCTGTGATTCCCTGTCAAAGGGCTATATCATGGAGCCCGTCCTGCTGGAAGCTCTCGACATGATGATCGCGATCCACCGGGGACGCTTCATCGCCGCTATGAACGACCTCACCACCTTTCAGATCGGTCTGCTGAAAGCCATCATCGACGGCTTCACCAAGTTCAGCACGTCGGAGGTGATCCGGAAGTATTCCCTCAATTCTTCAGCGAACGTGAAGCGGCTGAAGGACGCGCTGATGAAGAAGGAGATCCTCTCCTTCACGGGGCCGGAAGAGAAGCCAGTCATCCTGGACCCGCTATTTGAATACTGGCTTCGCAACACCTATTTCAAGTAACAAGTAATATGAGCAAGAAGAAAATCGTCGTCCTCACCGGCGCGGGCGTGAGCGCGGAAAGCGGCATCAAGACATTCAGAGACCACGGCGGACTCTGGGACCAATACGACCCCTACGATGTAGCATCCATCGACGGATGGTACCGGGATCGGAAACTCGTCCTCGATTTCTACAACGTTCGACGCAAACAGCTGCAAGAAGTGCAGCCGAATGCCGCGCACCTCGCCATCGCCGGTCTCGAGCAGGACTACGATGTAGCGGTGATCACCCAGAACGTGGACAATCTGCACGAAAGGGCAGGCAGCACCCGGGTGCTCCATCTGCACGGAGAGATGACCAAAGTCCGTCCCGAAAACAGCTTCAACGATCAGGACGGGTTTTCCGAAAAAGAAGTCTTCGACATCGGCTACGGTGAAATCCATCTCGGGGATAAAGCCCCGAACGGCTCCCAACTCCGGCCGCACATTGTATTTTTCGGAGAGGCCGTACCGAGCATCGGGAAAGCGATCGACCTCGTCATGGAGGCGAACATCATATTGATCGTGGGAACTTCCCTGAATGTCTATCCCGCCGCAGGGCTGTATCGTTATGCCGGCGCGGGCGTGCCCATCTACATCATCGACCCCCAAGATGTGCCGGTGTCCGACAGCCGGGTCCATCACATCAAGGAAGTCGCGACGAAGGGGATGGAAACTTTTATGAATATTTTGAAAAATAAATGATTTTTTTCTACCTTTGCACCCGCAAAAGAAAAAGGAGGTGGTAAAGTTATGATCATCGTTCCCGTCAAGGAAGGCGAAAACATCGATAGAGCTCTGAAGAGATTCAAGAGAAAATTCGAGAAAACCGGCGCGATCCGCGAACTGCGGGCTCGCAAGTCCTTCGAGAAGCCATCCGTGAAGAAGAGGGCCGCTCGGATGAAAGCCATCTACAAGGAACGCCTCCAGCGTGAAGAAGAGCAGTAATTTGAAACCACATACCCATACCTGAATCGGAATCCGCGACTTTGCAGATTCCGATTTTGTCATTAAATTTGCACTCCTTCCGGACACGGAGGCAGACGGCTTCCAATTGTCTGCCTTGGCGACGGGCCCCTGTTACGGGCCTTCCGGAAGGTTTTGCGGGTGTGTTGAAATTGGTAGACAAGTCAGACTTAGGATCTGATGCCTCGCGCGTATGGGTTCGAGTCCCTTCACCCGCACACAAAACCCCTCCTAACTTATTAGTTTTGAGGGGATTATTATTTCTTATGGTGTACTAAAATCAGCTGATGTTATTTTGTCTGGTCAAATGTGAACAACTCCCACGGAAGTTCCGCGTCTTTCCCCTGATCAAGCACTGCCGCGGCATGGCAGAGCATGGGGAATTGCCGAAGGTCCGCTTGTCCGAGTTCCGCTTTGCGGACCATGGCGTTATAGACCCGCCGGGCGACCACAAGGCTCTCCAGGGTTTCTCCGGCCAGGATATCAAGGACTTCCTGATAGGTTTTGCCTTCGCCGAGAAGTATGCCCACCTTGCGGGTACGGCCGCCATATACGGTAACGTAGAGGTCGCCGATGCCTATGTTTTCGCAGTCGCGGCTAGCACCCTGCATCTCCAGCAGCAGTCGCATTTCCTTAACCGCCTGATAGAAAGCTGCTGCCTGGGAATTGAAATGAAGTCCCGCATCCGGGCCGTGATGGCGATTCACCAGGCCGATTGTCATGGCAATGGCAAGCGCATAGCCGTTCTTGAGCGCCACGGCACTTTCGAGGCCCACGACATCGTTCGTTAGGGAAATATGGTAATAGGAGGTCTGCATCGCCTCCTTGATCATCTTAATCTGGGCTGTGTCCGCTCCGCAGAAGGCCACCTGGGTCTGGTCATGAAAGACAAGTTCATAACTGGTGCAAGGACCTCCGATAGCATTGATTGTTCTGATGATTCCTTTTTTTGCAAGCTCGCGCTGCCAATATTCGGGATAGGAAACAAGGGTGCCGTCATCCAGATTCATAAGGCCTTTGGTAACAGAGATCACCGGCACTTCCGGGTCGAGCTTCTCAAGTACTTCGGTGAGGAACCAGTCCACCCCGAAGGAAGACACTCCCCCGATTACGAAGTCCACTCCCTCTACAGCCTCCTGCCACTGTTCGAACTGATAGTACTTCACCCCTTCCGGAAAGGGACGGTCGAATTTGAGATGCTGACCTGTCCTAATGCAAGCATCGATAATATCCCTGTCCAGCGGAGTGCCCACCAGACGCACTTCGTTGCCGTTCTCTCTTGCCGGGAAGGCAAGGGCGGAGCCCATCATTCCCGAGCCTATAATTGCAATCTTTTTCATTTTTTCCTTATCGCAGCACAAAACTGTTTGCTTCGGGCAAATATAAGAAAGTTGCCTGATTTACCATCGATGCCGCCGCTACACGCACAAAAAACATCAACACATTGCCCATCATCTATAAGATCCGTATAACGGCTCGAAGACCTCGAATCATGTACAAAAGCCTGCGCGCTCTTTCGCTTCCCGGGTTTGTTGCATAGTAGGCGCGGATGAAGTTGTGCATGTTCGTCGACGCTAGGCTGCTGCCGGCGAGGACTTGATTCTCCGGACAACAATCATCAGCGACCTTAAACAATCCGTGTTGCGATTCAAGGCTTCCTGCGTTTATTATAAGGTTGCGACGATGTGCGGAGCATCACCGTGAATGTTTATGAGATGAGAAGAATTTTTATTATTTGTTTTGGACTTGTATGTTGCAGCGTTGCCCAAGCGCAGACTCTAAAAGGGAAAGTGGTGGACGAGAATCTCCGATCCATCGAGGTTGTCAGCAACCCGTCGCATAATGGTGTAGACGTCAGAAGCGTTGTGCGCATCCGTGCAATCAAACGCCAGGGAAAGGGATTTGGATACGCCATCACAAGACAGGCAAATATTGTTGCGTGGAGGGCAACCGGCTGATCATCTATTCATTGAGTTGTATTCATCCCCTGCCGGAATCGGAGATGAAACATCGTTTACTCATTGTATCACAATACCTTAGGCTCCACCGGTGGAAAGCTGTACCATCGGCGATGTACCCAGCCTCAGGCCTCGTGGCTGTGTATCCGGGTAACTTTCTCCGCCCGGTATTACAGACAGTCCTCTTCACTTGTCTTGGCCTGCTACATCGATGGCGCATGGAACGGAGATGCCCCTGAAGGGAATACTTCCGCCTTCTGTATTGCGCATCAAGAATATTTTCGGTAACTTGCCATGGTTTATCGGCAGTTGGTTGGATGCTGCCACATAACATTTATGAATTGATAATAGTAAAATTACAAGAACATATTTTCAATTGACACCCCGTTTTTCAATCAAATTAAACTGTTTCTAAACATTGAAAAACGGTTTTCTTAAATTATAACGATCATGGGTGAATCCAGAAGAAGTTTTCTGAAAAAATCGGCGGCGGGAATCGCATTGTTCACAATTCTGCCCCGTAAAGTGTTCGGGGCGATGGGCGGCGACAAGTCCCGTGTCGCCCCGAGCGATCAAATGACACGCGGGATCATCGGAACGGGCGGGATCGGCATGGGTAGACTGCATTTCGTCAGTGACGAGCATTGTCGACTTGTCGCCGTATGCGATGTCGACCAACGCCATCTTGATCAGGCGGTGGCTGCCGGAAAGGAAAAATTCAACACAAATCTGCAGTCCTATCATGATTGGCGAGACTTGGTGGCGGACCCCAACGTGGACATCGTTCACATCGCGACCCCCTCCCATTGGCATGGTATCATGGCGGTAGCCGCCGCGAAGGCAGGAAAGGACATTTTCTGCGAAAAACCCATGACCCGGACCATCGGAGAGGGACAGAAGGTCGTCGAGGCCGTGAATCAATACGGGCGGATCTTCAGATTGAACACCTGGTTCCGCTTCAAGGACACCTTCTATGGCCTCGGCACGACCGTGGAGCCATTAAAGAAGTTGGTTTCCGCCGGTCTGCTGGGATGGCCGCTGACCGTCCGGATTTCCGGAGCGACGGGCTTCGCCTGGAAGTTCTTCTGGACCGGACGCGAGAATCTGGAGCCGATGCCGATTCCGCAGGAACTTGACTACGACCTATGGCTCGGGCCGGCCCCGTACAAGCCCTACAACCAGCACCGGGTGCATCAGACCTTCCGCGGTTACTGGGACTACGAGTCAGGCGGACTCGGCGACATGGGACAGCACTACATCGACCCGGTGCAGTATATTCTTGGAAAGGATGACACCTTCCCGGTAAAAATTGAGGTGGACGCCCCCCAGCAGCATCCGGATGCCGTGGGAATCTGGCGCAGCATTACTTACACCTATGCCGACGGCTGCAAGATCATACTCGAAGGGGAAGGATTCGAGAGCAAGGGCAAGGTTCCCTACATCGAAGGCCCGAACGGGAAAGTCTACAAAGGCTTCGAGTGTACCATTCCGAACGTCATGGACGTCATCAACACGCTTCCGGATCCGGAGCCGCGCAACACCGACTTCCTGGAGTGCGTGAAAACCCGCCAGAAATTCGCGCTGGAAGAAACGATCGCCCACCACAGTTGCACGATCGTGAATCTGGGTTCCTGCGCGCTTCGTCTCGGAAGAACGCTCCATTTCGATCCTGCCACACAGACCTTTGTCGGTGATGATGCCGCAAATCTGTTGATCAACCAGCCGATGCGTACCCCCTGGGCTTCCATGATTCTGTAAATGTTTGAATACCATGAAAAAGACACTCGCTCTCATATTCCTCTTCCTTTCCGTTACTTTGGGGCTTCATGCCCAAGATGCGCGTCAGCGAACCGTTGAAACCGTTGTGGCGGATGTTCTTGCCGCCATGCCCGCGCAGAACAGCGCGGACTTCCGTACCCAGATGACGGATCTTGCGGCAGCCGCGCCGGAGTCGATCGTCCAAATCGCAGCCCTGCTGAAACCCGCTGCGGAAGGAGTGCGGAACAACTTGTACGAATACGCGCTCAGCGGAGTGGTGAACTTCGTCAGCGATCCGTCCTCCAAAGACCGGGCAGACGCTGTTCTGGAAGGAATCCGTCGCGCCGTTTCTGCCTGCGCAGACCCGACGAACAAAGCTTTTCTGACCTCTCTTGAGCGAATGCTGCTCCCGGCGGCTAAACTTCCGGAGGCGAAAACCCTGTCCGTGAAGGAGGCGAAAGCCCTGCTCAAGAGCCCGGTTTCCGGCGATAGATGCGCGGCAGCCGAGGCGCTCATGAAGAACAATCCCGCCAAAGCGCTGAAATTCGTCTCTTCCGCGCTCAAAAGCACTGACGGCCAATACCGAAACGCCGTACTCAGCGACGCGACGGACCTTCTGGGCGCCGGAAGTCTCGTGCCCCTGCTGATGAAGCGCTTCCCGAAACTGTCCGACGGTGCCAAACTAGATGTGCTCAATTGGTTTGGAAACAACAAGATACATACCGCGACCGATCTGGTCCTCGGAGCTTTCGGCACCGGCGGAGACCTTTCCAAGGCAGCGATTGCGGCAGCCGGAAAGATCGGCGGAGCAGGAGTCGCAAAAGCGCTGGTTAGCCAGTTGGGCGGCAATGACGCGGCCAATTCCGCAGCAGCCATGACAGCGCTGAAGTCTTTTAACGGAAATATCCGGGACGAGATCCTCCAAGCGCTTTCCGGCTCGGAGCAGGTAAATGCGGTTCCGCTCTTCGCTTTGGCTTCCGAAAGGCGGCTTACCGAAGCCGCCCCGATCGCATTCGAGCGACTCTCTTCCGGAGAAACGGAGATTGCGAAGCACCTGACGGGCTTGGTCGATCCCGGTGACATCCAGAAACTGGCCGGTCTGATCGACGGCCTCAAACTTGACGGAAGCCAGGACATCAAACCGCTTGTCAATGCCTTTGATGCTGCACAGCGCACGCTTTCTCCCGATAAACGGTACGAGGTCATCAGCGAAATCATCTCCACGGCCAAGCACAAGGAATATTTCTTCCCTTCGCTCGGGAGAACAGGCACCGACAAAGCCGTGGAAGACCTTTCCAAGGCGTTTGCCGATGAAAATCTCCGGGATGCCGCCTTTGACGGACTGATGCAGGCCGACAATTACTCGGCGGCTGCGGCCTTGCTCGATATCGCAAAGCTTTCCGGAAAGGAGCAGGTCGATCGGATTCTTCCCCGCTATGCCGATCTCGTGGATAAGTTCGAAGCCGATCCTGCAAAAGCGCGTTTCCTCTTATCCCAGGCGCTTGACTTGCCGCAGAGCGTCGCAGTCAAGAACTATCTCCTGACAGTTTTGGGCAGAATTCCCACGATGAAGGCCTTCTTGCTTGCGGGCAAGTACCTTGACAACGAAGGTACTGCTCGTGCCGCCGCCAACGCGGTCAAGAACATCGCTTCCAAGACGCAAGAGGAAATCAATTATTCCGACTTCAAGTCCATTTTGGATAAGGCTCGATCCGTACTCAGGGCGACCGGAGATGCGGATGACGGGTATTCGGCCGATGAAATTGATAAAATGCTGACTGAGGCACAGCCGTCCCCGATTTCCCGACTGACACCCGAAGAAGAGAAACAAGGATTCGAGATGCTCTTCGACGGGACGGATCTGGACAAGTGGCAAGGAGACAAGGAAGGCTATACTCCTGTCAACGGTGCGATCTACGTGTCCGCGGACTACGGGGCCAGCGGCAATCTCTACACGAAAAAGGAGTACCGCAACTTCGTCTTTCGTTTTGAATTCTGTTTCCTCCGCGAGGGAATCAACAACGGAGTCGGCGTAAGAACCCCGATGGGCGTGGATGCCGCTTACGACGGCATGTGCGAAGTGCAGATCCTCGATCATGATGCGCCGATGTATGCCAATCTGCGTGATTATCAAGTCCATGGTTCCGTCTACGGTATCATTCCGGCTAAACGGATCGTCCACAAACCGCTTGGAGAATGGGGAACGCAAGAGATCCGCGTAGAAGGTGACAACATCAAGGTCACCGTCAACGGAGAAGTGATCGTAGACGGTAACATCCGCAAAGCCTGCAAGGGACACAATGTCGCTCCCGACGGAAGCGACGTCAACCCTTACACGGTCGACCGCCGGAACCATCCCGGCTTGTTCAACAAACAAGGCTACATCTCTTTCTGCGGCCATGGCGAAGGACTGAAAATCCGCAACGTCCGCATCCTGGATCTCGGAGGGGACATATAGGTACCCTGGGGATCGCCTTTGCCAGCGTCCTCTGGCTAGCCCACTACAAAACAGATCCCCGTGCCCGTGGTTCGAAAAATATTCCCTTGCCAGGAGACGCAGGGGCTTCAACCACAAAATCCCGGGGGAACGTGCCTGAGGCGGTGTCCGAGGCCAGATTGACGGAAAGCTGGTGGAGCCTAAGATCTTGTGGCACAATGCGTAAAGGGTATTTCATCTCCGCCGCCGGCCGGGGATGAATACGATTCAATGGACGGATAATCAGCCGATTGCCCTCCACGGTCAGCAAGGATGCTTCGCTATTTTTACGCATAGGCATCCATGGTAACATTTGTAACTATCTTACAGACATTAACTTACAAAGATCCGTGGATGCCGCGGCGAAGGAGGCAGTGAGAGGCGAGCGAAACTGGGCGTCTCGGAACAAGACAACATATTCATTGATAATTACTTATCTTTTTTGGCACGGGGAATGTGAGGTTGCAGGACAGATAGGAAACAAAACAATATTCGATATGGGAGGATCAATGGGTTGAAAATCGGCTGGAAATCGGACACAATATAATATGCAACTGTCCCTCCCGGGTATCTTTTACAAATCACGGCCACAGGAGAATGCACCACAAGGCCTTTGAGGGCATATCTTCGTGGAAACTCCCCCTTTTAAAAGGGGTATTTGCCACCGGAATCCACCTTGCAGCCCTCTACAAGACGGATCGCCGTGCCCGTGGTTCGAAAAATATTCCCTTGCCAGGAGACGCAGGGGCTCCAACAACCAGACCGGCTGAAATTTCCAAGCCGCAACAAGCTTTCCATCACCGCCTAGAAAGCGTAGCTGGCGCCGATGGAAATCCAGAGGGGGTCGCCCAGTCCCTTGTTGAAGTTGTGGGCGAACTCGGTCGAGATGATGAAGTTCTCGTTCCAGGCCAGTTTGAGGCCGATGCCGGCCGTCTTGACCAGGGTGGAGGCTTTAGCTTTGATGTCCACGCCCGCCATTTCAGCGAGTTTCGACATTTCGGCTTCCCGATAGGTCTTCGTGACAAAGCCGCAATCGAAGAACGGATTGGTAGCTACGTAGAAGAACTGACGGAGAAGTTTGAAATGAAAAAGCTTGACGCGGAGTTCGAAATTGCTCCAGAGATAGCCGTCCGCCACGATGCGGTTGTTGTAGGTGCCCCGGATGGTGTTGCCGCTTCCCAGCCCTTCCGGGAGCATGTCCTTGATGTCCAGGGCTGTGATGCTCTGCTGCACGAAGAACGGCGCTTCTCCGGCGATCGTACCTTGGTAGGCAAGGTGGTAGGCGAAGACCGGGTCTCCAGCTTTGATGAAACCGACGGGAATCCGGATGTAGTGCCGCCAGTGCGCGCAAAGTTTCAGGTACTGATAACCGTTCTTGAACACATCCGGAGAGCCGTTCAGGTAGATTTCGGACCAGAAACCCTTGTTCGGAGCCGCTTCGATGTCACGGGTGTCATACACCAGACCGGCCTTCACCTCCAGCCGTTTGCCGCCCGCGGCCTCGTCCGCCTTGATGACGCCGTTAGAGCGGTAATGATTGTACAGCGTGTTCTCCGGGTCGTAGCCGTAGCGGTCTCCGAAGGTTCCTTCGTCGTATGTCCAGAAACTCAGGCCGCCGGCCCATTTCAGCCCGGGCACGATCTGGCCTTGCAGACCGGCCACCAGTTTGAGGATGTTCCGCTTCATCGAATACCAAGCGGTCATGGTCTCCTTGTTGGACATCAGCGCGGGATCATAGTCCGTCGCGAGGCCGTTGAAACCATAAAAGCTGTAGAACGGATCGTCCATGTAGAAGGCCGAGGCGGTGACCCGCATCTTCGGGATCAAGTACTTTGAGTCATAGGCCAGATAGAAGCGAGTCCGCCCTTTGGTGAAATGCGAAACTTCCCAGCTGAATTTGTGCAGGGGATCCGGATAGGTGTTCCCGTCTCCGAAATAGTACACGTCTCCAAAGGCTCCATATTGGAAACCCAGATCGGTCGAATAGGTGGCACAGGGCAGAAGGCTCAGGGTCCATCCTTTCTTGATTTTCTTTTCAGACTCCTCTTGCGCAAGCGCGGAAAAAGGCAAGACGATGGCCAGCAGAGCGACGAGAATGGGTTTGTTCATATTCCTGGATTAGAGCTGCCGGGCTTTCTCAAGAAAGGCGCGGACACGTTCGGTATATTCGGCGGGATGGTCTTTGTAGGCCGTGGCATGGGCGGAACCGGGCGCGATCCAGAGTTCTTTATAGCCCTCGGTCTTGGCTTCGTAGTTCTTGTATACATGAGCAGTCGGTACGAAATCGTCGTTCTCGCCGTGGATGAAAAGCATCGGACGGTCGCCCTTGGCCAACTGGGCCATGGAGGAAGCCTCTTTGAAGCCCCAGCCGTAGCGGTGCCTGCACACCGTGCTGGCGCTGTTCAGCACCGGGAAAGGGGGCAGGCGGAACATATCCTTCAGGTTGTGGGCAAACTGGTCCCAGACCGAGGAATATCCGCAATCCTCGACGAAGGCGCGGACATAAGCAGGAAGCGGTTCCCCGCTGACCATCATGGTCGTGGCGCCGCCCATCGAAACGCCGTGAATGACCATGAAGTCGTCATCCCAAACATTGTGCGCGACATCGATCCAGCGAATGATATCGAGGCGGTCGAGCCAGCCCATCTGGACCGCCCGCCCTTCAGAAAGACCGTGGTAGTGCAAATCGGGCGCCAGTACGTTGTAGTTCAGATCGTCCCGGTACATCCGTACCAAATTCAGGAAGCAGATGTGATTGTCGGTGTAGCCATGGATGACGATGGCAGAACCTAGCGCTTCAGACGGTCTGGATGCAGGGGCGTAGACCGCATGCAGCTTGTAACCGCCTTCTCCTGTGATTACGGTGTCTTTGAATATGCCTTCGTCGTGGAGGGCGTCATACCAGGCGATGATACCCGGATACCGTTCATCGGTTTTCTGCCGGTCCCCGTCAAGGTCGTTTCCGTGTTCTTCCGGCAGCAGGGCGTAATTGCACATGTACCGACCAACCAGACAGCCGTTCAAGCTCACGGCCACGACAGCCAGCACAATGCCGTAAATCAATCGTTTTGGAAGTTTCATTCGTATCAGTATTTTCATATGGTTTCAATAAGCGCCTGGAAAAAAGGATCAGAGCGGGATGATCCCGTACTTGAAGGCCCAGCGGACCAATTCTACAGAAGAATTGATGCCGAGTTTCTTAAAGATGTTGTCCTTATGGGTATTGACCGTGCTTGTCGAAATGGACAACTTTTTCGCGATCTCCTTGGCGGAGAGACCTTGGATGCAGAGTTCGATGATGTCGTTCTCCCGTTCCGTAAATTCGGCGGGGACATCCCGCTTGGCAAACCGTACGTCCCGAATGATCTTGGAAATGTCTTTCCCGTAAAATTCGGCCCCGTGATAAACATATTCGATGGCGGTGAAGAGTTCCTGGGTGGGAACCATCTTGCTGACAAAGCCGTCGATCCCGATCTGGAGAAGGCGTGTGACGGTGTCTTCGTCCGTTTCGGCGGACAGGACCAGGATCCGGACAGGATTGCCTTCTTCCCGCAGCCTTTTGGCAATGTCGATGCCCGAACCGTCCGGGAGCATGATGTCCAAGAGAATGAGGTCGGGGTTCGTTTTCGGGAACTGATCCCAGAAGGTCTCGACGCAATCCGCGACCCCCGCCAAAACAAATTTCCCTTGTGACCGAGAGAGAGCGGTCTGGAGACCGATCCTGACCAAAGGATGGTCTTCTACGATGAAAACATGGATCGGATCAGTCATCTCTGCTTTCCGCTTGATTGACAGTGAACGAGAACGTAGAGCCTACGCCTTCCTTGCTGGTAGCGGAAAGTCGGCTTCCGGCCAGCGCGAGCATTTCCCGGCTCACAACCAAACCCAGGCCGCTTCCCGTCTCGCCGGCAGTTCCCCGTGTGGAAATCTGCCTGTTGACAGTCAAGATCTCCGTCAGCCGCGAAGGGCTGATGCCGATTCCGTGGTCGGTCACGGAAATCTCGATTTTTCCGTCTCCGGCATTCCGGGCGGACACTTGGATTTTTCCACCCTCAAAGGAAAACTTGATGGCATTGACAACCAGATTCCGAACCACGGTGGACACGATGTTCCGGTCGGCGAAGGCCGTCATGGAAGCATCGATCGAATTATCCAATTGAATCTTTTTCAGGCGCATCTGTTCCTGCAACGGGGATAAAGCCTCCTCGACAACACCCCTCAATTGCATCGGCATCGGTTCGTTCTTGATCTTTCCGGCACCCAGTCGGGACCAGTTCAGCAGACTCGTCAAAAGATCCCTCAAGGAAGCGGATGATTTGGACAGTTCCTTGCAATGTTTGTAGATCTCCTCTTGCGGCAAGGAGTCAAAATTGTTCACCAGTAGATCCAGCAGTTTGCTCTGCGAGGCAACCGGATTTTTCAGGTCGTGGCTGATGATGGATAAGAACTTGTTCTTGATCGCATCGATCTCGGCCAGTTCTTGATTGCGTTTCCGCTGCAGCACGGCATAGCGCGTCATAAAGAAGGCCAAGACCATCAGGAAGAGCACCACGAGCACGGAGATCAGAAGCACGATCCGCTTGCTGTTTTGTTCCCGTTCTTTTTCACGGATGATCTCGTCCATGGCCACCCTGTTCTTTTCCTGCTCATAACGAAGCCGACTCTGAGCGACTTCCTGACCGCTCCGTTGGGCGGCGGAGGAATCTTGATAGGCGCGGCAAAGCTCCAATTCCTCCAGGGCTTTCCGGTAGTTGCCCTGCGATTTATAAAGCTCGAAGAGATTGTTGTGGATGTCCTGCAGATGCCCGTAAGACCGGTTTCCTTCCACAAGAGCGGATGATTCGTCGAGGTATTTCTTTGCCAGGTCGTATTGTCCTTTTTGGATGTACACCCACCCCAAGCTGCAGGTTGTCTTCGCTAGATTCCAGTTGTCTCCGGCTTTCGAAAGGATATCGTACGCTTTCAGATAGTAATCTTCGGCTTCGTCCACTTTTTCTTGGATCATCGACAGCTGGCCCAGACGGTTGTAACTGATTCCCACGCCGTTCCGGGATCCCGATTTCAGATCATGTTCCATGGCCCGGTTGTACATCACATAGGCGGAATCGAATTCGTTGCGGTACTCGTAGATGGATCCGATCGTGTTCCAGTTCATTGACTGTCCAAGTTCGTTCCCGATGATCTTGTCCAACGCCAGCGAACGGCGGAAATAGTTTTCCGCTTCCACGCCGTCGTTGAGGTACTTGTACACGTTTCCCAACCCGTTCAGAATGTAGGAACGCTGGCGCATACCTTCCGGAGAGTCTTTGTCGGGATCCCGTTCGGAAATGCCCAAGGCTTCAAAGAGGTAGTCGGAGGCTGAAGAATAGGCCCCGATCCGCCGGCAGTTGGTCGCCAGGCTGACAAGCGTGTTGACGTATTCCCGATTATTCCCGGCATGCTTCAGTATCGCAGCGGACTGCTGATACCAATGGATCGCGGTCACGTATTCATTGCGAAGGTTGTAGTATTTCCCGATCGCCGCCAGCGTCATCCCCGAGGCGACGCTGTCTCCGTTGGCGCGGTAGGCCGCCAGCGCCTGCCGGAGTTTTATCGCATCCCGATCAATCCGGCTGATACGCGCCCGGACCGTATCAGTCGGAACGATGACAACTTCCGCACCTGCTTCCGGACACAAAAAAGAGAAAATAAACCAAACAGGTATCAGAATCGCGCAGCAAATCGAAATCAGTGGTTTTTTCGCCATGGGGACAAATGGGTTATTTTTCGTACACGAAATATACGAAGAAAAAACATACGAATTGATTTTTTTGCCGGAATCTACTTATTTAATTAACGGTCTTCTTCCGAATCTTCCGGTAGCCAGACGCTAAATGCTCTCCAGATTCATCGGGTTAAGGAGTTCCTTGCCCTCGGGGGTGTAGGCGTAAGCGATGCGATCTGCCCAGCGCTTCTCGACCTTGCCCCGTACGATCTTCATCGTGCTGTTGACCAGGCCGTTCTGCTCGGTAAACGCCTCGGGAAGAACGGCGATCGCAGCCGGCAGCCAGCGCTCCGGGAACATGCCTTCGTGCGTCCCGCCCTTCTTGTAGGAGTCGATTTCAGCCTGGATCTTCAGCAACATCGCCTCCTTGCCTTCTTGCGAAGCCGGATCCAACTGCCGCGAACGGGCATATTCATGCAAGGCTTCTTTGTTCGGCACGAGCAGAATCATGGTGTACGGATCCTGGTTGTTGTGCAGAATGACCTGCTCGATGTACTTCGAGCTGTCCGTCAGGTTGTCCTCGAAGCCCTCGGGGCTGTATTTTTCCCCATCGGAAGCAATCAGCAGGGACTTGAAGCGGCCGGTGACGTAAAGATATTCTTCATCGTACATATATCCCCGGTCGCCGGTATGCAGCCAGCCGTCCCGGATGGTCTCTGCGGTGGCCTCGGGATTCTTCCAGTAGCCGGCCATCACATTCTCTCCGCGGATCACGATCTCGCCCGTCGTGCGCAGCGGAAGTTCCCGGCCTTCCTCGTCACAGATCTTGATGTCCATCGGCTTGACCACCCGTCCCGATGAGCCGAACATCGCGTGGCCGACCGAATTGGCGGAAATGATGGGAGTGGCTTCGGACAGGCCGTAGCCCTGGAACATCGGGATGCCGATCGCGCAGTAGTATTTCTGGAGTTCAATGTCCAACAGCGCCCCGCCGCCGACAAAGAACTGCATCCTTCCGCCGAGCCCCTCACGTACCTGCTTGAAGATCAAGCGATCAAAGAGGGAAATGAGGGGTTTTTTCCAAAAATGGAAGAAGCCTCCCCGGTTGTAATACTCCTTGTTGTAAGAGATGGCGAGTTTCAAGGCGAAATTGTACAGTTTCTCCACCCGAGGCCCCTTCTTGCGGATAGTCGTTTCGATGTTCTTTTTAAAACTGCGCGCCAGCGCGGGAACGGAAAGCATAACATGCGGACGGGTTTCCCGAATCGCCACGGGAATATTCTTGAGTGTCGCCAGCGGATTGGCGCCCGTCGGCACGGTAGCGATACTGCCGCAGTAGGACATCATCGTATAGAAGCCGGCCACATGGGCGAAGCAGTGGTCCAGCGGCAGGATGATCAACATCGTGGCGTCTTGCTGGACACCGATGACCGAGCGAGCCTGCTCTACGTTGGCTGTGTAGTTCCGGTGGGTCAACAAGACACCCTTCGGATCCGCCGTCGTGCCCGAAGTATAACTGATGGTGGCGTAATCGTCGGGTCCGACCGACTTGTACCGCTCCTCGAATTCCTTCCGATGCCCGAACAGGTAACTGTCTCCCAGGGCCTGTACCCACTCCAAAGACACCTCGCGAGGCGTGGGGCGCTCGACCGGATCCAGGACAATGATTTTTTCCACGGCCGGCAGCTCCGCGATGATCCGCCGGATCTTCGGAAGTTGCTGACCGGAAACAATGATGAAACGGGCGTCGGAATGCTGAATTCTGAATATGAGGTCGTTGCTTTCTTCCAGTTTGATCGAAAGCGGCACGTTAACGCCTCCCGCATAGAGAATGCCGAGCTCGGCAATCACCCATAGATTGCGTCCTTCGGAAAGCAGGGCGACCTTGTCCCCCTTCTGCAGTCCGATCGCCACCAATCCGGCTCCGATCCGGTAGCTTTCTTTGCGGGTCTGCTCATAAGTGGTTTCTGTCCACTTGTCGGCAACCTTCTCGCGCAAGAAGGTGTGCTCGGCGAATTTATGGGTATAATGCTCCACAAATTCGATAATCGTAGGTCTTGCTGTCATCGGGAAAAAATATTATTCACTTACTTCACGCACGGCAGAGAAGAGACCGAACATCTTCGCATCGATCTTGTCGGTGACTGTGCGGAAATCCTCCGGACGGTTTTCGAACTTGATGTCGTCCACGTTGACCACCAACAGTTCCCCGTCATATTCCTGGATCCAGTCCTCATAACGCTTGTTCAGACCGGTCAAGTAGTCGATGCGGATGCTCTTTTCGTACTCCCTGCCCCGCTTCTGGATCTGGGCGACAAGATTCGGGATACTGGATTTGAGATAAATCAACAGATCCGGTTTGCTCACGAGGGACATCATCAGGTCGAATAAATCCGAGTAGTTCTCAAAATCCCGGGTGCTCATCAGCCCCATCGCATGCAGGTTCGGGGCGAAGATCCGGGCATCCTCGTAAATGGTCCGGTCCTGGATGATCACATCCTCCATGCGGGAAATTTCCACCACATCCTTGAACCGCTTATTGAGGAAATAGATCTGGAGATTGAACGACCAGCGTTCCATGTCCTCGTAGAAGTCGGACAGGTAGGGGTTGAAGTCAACTGATTCGAATTTCGGCGTCCATCCATAGTGGGCCGCCAGCATCTTGGTCAGCGTGGTTTTTCCGCTGCCGATGTTCCCTGCTACTGCAATGTGCATATCCTAGTTGTTATAGTAATCAAGTTCAAACGGAATTTATTTCTCCGGCGGGAAAAGCCCGAACATCTCCGCGTCGAGCTGGTCCGTGATCTTCGCGAAATCATCCGGACGGTTCTCAAAATCCAGTTTATCCGCTTCCACCGTCAGCACCTTTCCCGGATATTCCGCGATCCATCGCTCATATCGGTCGTTCAGGCCTTTCAGATACTCCAGACTCATACCCTGTTCGTAGTCCCGTCCCCGCTTCTGGATCCGCGCCACCAGGTGGGGAACCGACGACTTCAAGTAGATCAGCAAATCCGGAATCTTTACCATGGACATCATCACATTGAAAAGATCCATGTAGGTCTCGTAATCACGTTTTGAAAGATTCCCCTGCGCATAGTTGTTGGCAACGAAGATGTGGACACCTTCGAAAAGGGTCCGATCCTGGATGATGACGTCTTTGCTTTTGGCGATCTCCAACACATCCTTGAACCGCTGGGCAAGAAAATAGGTTTCGAGGTTGTAGGACCAGCGCGGAATGTCTTTGTAGTAGTCCTCCAGATACGGGTTGAAGGTCACGGATTCGTACTTGGGTGTCCACCCGTAACGTGCCGCGAGCATCCGGGTCAACGTGGTTTTCCCGCTTCCGATGTTTCCTGCGATACCGATGTGCATACGCTCTGATTACTAGCTGTAGAGATCAATGCACAAATTTAGCAAATTTTTACGCATTTTCCATCCCTTCCTCCCCGGGTTCGTTGAACGGCTCCAGAAAAGGGTTATTCATGCGTTCGTACGCGATCGAGGTCCGGTAGCCGTGACCGGGAAGCACATCCACGTCGCCAGGAAGCCCCATCAGTTTTTCCATCAAACTGAGAATCAATTGATCGTAATCCCCGGCGGGATGGTCCGTCCTGCCGATGCTGCCTGCGAACAAGGTATCTCCGCTGAACAGAACCTTATCCCGTTCAGCATAGAAGCAGACCCCGCCCGGCGTATGCCCGGGGGTCGAGATGACCCGGAAGCAAGCTCCGGAATCATCTTCCGGAAAGGGCAAAAACTGACCGTCCGAAAGCGGCGAGAACGGGAAATCCACATCCGGGACTTCAACCCCGAACGATCGCGCCATCCCGGCTCCCCAAGAAAGGATCGGCTTTTCTTCGGGTGCCATCAACACGGGGAGGGAGTACTTCCGGACCAGGGCAGCGACTCCGTAGACGTGGTCGAGGTGCCCGTGTGTCAGCCAAATCGCCTTCGGGGTAATCTTCTCCCGGTTCAGGTAGGTTTCCAATTCCTTCTGTTCCTGTCCGTCGTAGCATCCCGGATCGATCAAGACACCCGCTCCTTTTTCATTCCACAGCAGATAGGTGTTCACTTGCAGGGGGTTGAATATGAAGACTTTGATATTCAGCATATTATTCGAGGTTTTTTGTATCCAGTACGATCGTGACGGGGCCGTCGTTCAGCAGTTCGACCTGCATGTCCGCCCCGAATACTCCGGTTCCGACCGGTTTGCCCAAGGCATCGGACAGGCGACGGCAGAACTCTTCGTACAGCGGGATGGAAACTTCGGGCCGGGCGGCTTTGATGTACGATGGACGATTGCCTTTTCTGCAGCAAGCCATCAGAGTGAACTGGCTCACGACCAAGATGTCCCCGGAAATATCCAGCACAGAAATGTTCATGACCCCTTCGGAGTCCGGGAAGATGCGCAGATGGACGATCTTCTTGACCAGAAGATCGATGTCCGCAGCCGTGTCTTCCTCTCCCACCCCGAGCAGAATCAGCAATCCTCTCCCGATTGTCGAATGGACCTCTTCTCCGATCGTTACCGAGGCCCGAGCGACTCTTTGTATGACAACTCTCATAATCCGATCAATTATCCCAGCAATACATCCAAGGTCATCATCAACGCGAAGCCGACCGCGAAACCGATCGTGCCCAGGTTGGTGTGCGGTCCTTGAGAGGCCTCCGGGATCAATTCTTCCACAACCACGTACAGCATAGCCCCAGCCGCGAACGAAAGCATATACGGCAGGATCGACTCCAGCAGCGGGGCCATCAGAATAATCAGCAACGCCCCTAACGGTTCCACCACGCCGCTCAGGGATCCAAGCAGAAACGATTTGAGCCGGCTGTTGCCTTCCGCCCGCATCGGCATCGAGACGATCGCGCCTTCCGGAATATTCTGAACAGCGATGCCGACCGCCATCGCGATCGCTCCGGCGGAGGAAATTCCCAGCCCGCCTTGCAGGGCTCCCGCCAGTACGACGCCCACCGCCATGCCTTCCGGCAGGTTGTGAATCGTCATCGCCAGCGCGAGCATAGCAGTCCGGGATAACCCGCTCTTCCGCGGACCTTCAGGCTCGCTCTCACCGATGTGAAGATGCGGGGTCAGCGTGTCGATACCGAGTAGAAAGAAGATACCGAGGAAAAATCCGATCAAAACCGGCCAGAGACTGCCCTCGGAGATGTCGATCCCGGGGATCAGCAGCGACCACACCGAGGCGGCGACCATCACGCCCGAAGCGAAACCCAGCAAGGTCTTCTGCAGCCGTGAAGACATCTCCTTCCGCATGAAAAAGACGAAGGCGGAGCCCAGTACGGTTCCGAAAAAGGGAATGAGAAGTACTGCTAACGCGGTGTTCATAACAACGCAAAGATAGGAAAGTTCGTTATATTTGTGAAGATGGAACTGAAATCGTGCTTCCCTTCCTGTCTCGCGATCATCCGGCGCGTCATCTGGCCGGTTTTTGTTAAATTTGCATGTTATGGGGAAGAAGGATTATATTGAAATCAGGGGTGCGAAAGCGCACAATCTGAAAGACATCAATGTGGACATCCCCAGAGGGGAATTCGTTGTGGTCACGGGACTTTCCGGCAGCGGGAAGTCTTCCCTTGCCTTCGACACCATCTACTCGGAAGGCCAGCGGCGGTACATGGACACGCTCTCCACCTACGCCAAGCATTTTATGGGCATTCTGGAAAAACCGGAGGTAGAAAGCATCTCGGGTTTGAGCCCCATCATCGCCATCGAGCAGAAGAGCACGGGCAACAACCCCCGTTCGACCGTCGGCACCATCACGGAGATCTTTGATTTCCTCCGGCTCCTATACGCGCGCGCTTCCCGGGCATACTCTCCGGTCAGCGGCCGGGAAATGATCCGCAACACCGACGAGCAGATCGTAGATGTGATCATGTCCAACTACAACGGCAAGAAGTGTTATCTGCTTGCTCCGCTGGTGCGCGGACGCAAAGGCCATTACCGCGAACTCTTCGACCAGTTGCGCCGACGCGGCTACACGGAAGTCCGGGTTGACGGGGCATTGCAACCGCTTGCGCAAATGGATGCCCTGGATCGGTACAAGGGCCACTTCATCGAACTTGTCGTGGACAAGTTAAAGCCGGAGCCGGGCGACGAAAAGCGCGTCCGGGACAGCGTGATGACCGCGCTGAATGCAGGCAAAGGCTCGGTCGCGATCCTGGAACCGGGATCGGACGCGCTTCAGCATTATTCCAAGCACCTGGTGGATCCGGACTCGGGGACATCCCTGCAGGAACCGGCTCCGCATTCATTTTCCTTCAATTCACCCGAAGGCTATTGTCCGCACTGCAAGGGGCTGGGGCAGATCGTGGACATCAACATGGACACGATCCTTCCCGACCGGAATGCTTCCATCGCCGACGGAGGCATCGTCCCGCTCGGGAAAGTACGCGAAACCCGCAAATTCGATATCATCCGGGCGATCGCCCGGAAATATAATTTCTCTCTCTACGACCCGATCGCCGCTGTTCCGGACGAGGCGATCTCGCATATCATCTTCGGCAGCGACGAACTCTTCCGAGTGGGAGACGGGAATCTATCCGAGATGGTCTCCTTCGACGGAATCGTGGACGACATCGACGACAAGATCGAATGCCCTGTCTGTCACGGATCGCGCCTGAACGAGAACGCGCGTTGTTTCCGGATCGACGGCAAGACGATCTCGGAAATCGCTGCTTTGGAGATGACGGACCTGAAAAAGTGGCTCCTGAGCCTGCCCGGAAAACTGAACCACCGGGAGAACCGGATCGCCCGGGACATTCTCAAGGAATTGAACGACCGTGTCCAGTTCATGCTGGACGTAGGGCTCGACTACCTGACCCTGGACAGACCGACCGGTTCCCTTTCCGGAGGAGAAAGCCAGCGTATCCGGCTCGCCACCCAGATCGGATCGAAACTTGTGAATGTATTGTACATTCTGGACGAGCCTTCCATCGGGTTGCATCAACGGGACAACCGGAAATTGATCGCTTCCCTGAAGGAGTTGCGAAACGAAGGTAATTCCGTGATGGTTGTGGAACACGACGAAGAAACGATGCGGAGCGCGGACTGGCTTGTGGACGTCGGTCCCGGAGCGGGAGAACAGGGCGGACAAATCTGCCTCAACGGACCGCTGCCGACACTGCTAGCCTACGACCCTGTGGCCGGAATCCTTCCCGCCGATCTCGACGAAGACACCCTGCGACGCTGCGTGTTCGGATCGTCCATTACCCTGGATTATCTGCAAGGCCGCAATTCCATCCCCGTTCCCAAGCGCAGAAGAATCGGAAACGGGCTCACGCTGGGCATTCGTGGGGCACGGGGCAACAACCTCAAAAGCGTAGACGTGGATTTTCCGCTGGGGACCCTCATCGGAATCGCGGGCGTGAGCGGCAGCGGCAAGTCCTCCCTGATCAACGAGACCTTGATGCCGATCCTCAAGAACAAGTTCTACCGCGCCAAACTCCACCCCCTTCCCTATGACTCCATCGAAGGGATCCAGAACATCGACAAATTAATCGAGATCGACCAGAGTCCGATCGGCCGCTCCCCGAGGTCAAACCCTGCCACGTTCACCGGCGTATTCAATGACATCCGGAACCTCTTCGAAAACACACCGGACGCGAAGGTGCGCGGGTTCAAGGCTGGCAGGTTCTCATTCAACGTTCCCGGAGGCCGCTGCGAAGCCTGCAACGGAGCGGGAATCAAGGTGATTGAAATGAATTTCCTGCCTTCCGTCAATGTGGTCTGCGATGAATGTCGCGGGCGACGCTACAAGGAAGACACCCTTGCGGTGCATTACAAGGGCAAGAACATCAACGATGTACTGGAGATGCCGATACGCGAGGCCTATGAATTCTTCAAGCCGATCCCCAAGATCGCCCAAAAACTGAAAGCGATGGTCGATGTGGGGCTCGGCTATGTCCATCTCGGCCAATCCGCCGTTACCCTCTCGGGCGGCGAAAGCCAGCGGATGAAGTTGGCGGCTGAAATGTTCAAGAAAGCCACGGGCAACACCCTGTACATCCTGGACGAGCCCACAACCGGGCTGCATTTCGAGGATTTCAAGATTTTGCTGAACGTGTTGCAAGAACTGGTGGACCAGGGCAACACCGTTATCATCATCGAACACAACTTGGATGTTCTGAAAAGCGTCGACTACCTCTTCGACCTCGGCCCGGAAGGCGGCGACAAAGGAGGACGCATTGTTGCCCAGGGCACGCCTGAGCAACTTGCCAAGAATCCGAACTCCGTCACGGGCCCCTTCCTGAAGAATGTGTTGGAATGATTTCCGATTCCCCGGAAAAGGAAGCCTCCGTTACGATCTCTGGCCCAAAGTCGCGTCCAGCTTGGTGATGGAGCAGCCCTCTTTCCGGTTGATCACGTCCAGGATCCCCTGCACGGAATCTTCTTCCTCGACCTGCTCGTCGATGTACTTCGCGATGAAGTTTTCGGAAGCGCGATCCCTTTCGCTTTCAGCGGCCTCGGCCAAACCATTGATCAGTTCCGTCACATGGCGCTCGTGCTTGAGCGTGTCCTCGAAGACAGCCTTGACATCCGCCCACTGGGTCGGAACGGCTTCGATGGCGGACACTTTCGCCTCACCGCCCCTTCTCAGGACATAGTCTGCCATATCGAGCGCATGCTCCCTCTCCTCTTCAGCCTGCTTGTACATCCAATGGGCAAATCCGTTCCATCCTTCCTTTCGGAACCAGAAAGCCATTTCGAGATAAAGATTGGAGGACCAAAGCTCCGCTGTAATCTGCGCGTTGAACGCGTCCTGCATTTTCTTGCTGATTGTCATAATTTATAATCTTTAAAAATTACATCTTCTCCCGTCCTTCCGCAAAATACGAGCCTGTTGCCATTTTGGCAGACAGGCATTCCGATCTCAATGATTCGCCTACTTGTCAGCGAGCGATTCCTCCCCTGTCCGCATGGCAGGAACATATTTCGGGTTTTGCTGATTCAGAAGTTCATTTTTACAATTTGGCAGTTCCTAATCTCACAGAATTGCTACCTTTATTTGATACATTGCACTTTTGCTGAATAACCATTTTATTCTTATTGAATATGAAAACGTTTTTTATGAAAACCGCTTCCGGTTGTACGACAATCCTTGCCTCGTTCTTACTTCTGACAATCGGCATCACAGCCTGTCAGAAAGATGAAACGAATCAAAAACTGCGCGGTAGCGCCGACTTGGATCAGAACAAGGTCGGATACAAAACCTCCGCAGGTATTTATATCGGTTCAAAAATGCAGAGAAGCGATCTTGAAGTCGTCGACAACCAAGGCGGCATCATTACCATCAACATCAGCGGAGTCCTTGATGACGCAACCTATCAAAAGGTCGAAATGTGGGGCGAGGTGCTCCTGGGAGAGGAATTTACCAAGAAGCGTTCCGAGATCATGGGGCCGGGCGGACAAGTCAATGCGGCGCTCAAGTTTAAGAACACTACCGAGGGGGTATCGTACGTCCAGGACAACGGGAAAGAATCCATCTTGATGAAATACGATGTCAAAGAAGGAGACCGGTGGTCTTTCACCCAGAGCGGCACAGGCAAGAAAGTAAACTGCAAGGTTGTGCACAAGTCCACGGAGGACGACTATCAGATGGGATTCATAAACATCAAAGTAGTCAAGGTTGAAAGCACCGCCCAAGGAACGCCGGGTATCTCGAAGGTGGTGTATATCGGCAACCATAAATTCGGTCTTGTCGCCATAGAGATCTATCAAGAGGACGGGACGATCGTGAACATCTGGATCTAATGAAGCCAAATTGCAGGCGTAAACGCCTAATTTTCACCGTTTTAGCCATTCTTCTCATGCTTGCGGGGCTCGGCGGGGCGTATTGTTCCCTGATGCTGAGTTTCAGACCAGAGGTGCTGCAGTTGAAGGTGTTCACATTCTATTCGGCTTTTGCGGAAAACAAGTACTTCACACTGATCACCAACAACCAAGCGGATGAACTGTCCGTTTTGAGTTATGGCTTCGGGTGGATCCTGCTCCTGTTTACGCACAGACGGCCGGCTCGGATCTACGGAGCCGGGGCGATTGGTCTGTTCCTGTTAGGCTATCTCTGCTTTCATGGTCTGGCCGCTATCTATTTCATCATCGTCTATCTGATCTGTCTCCCGACAGTGTTTCTCGCCAAACCCCTGGCGCGGTCAGACCGCAAGGAGAACTAGCGCCATAGATCATAGCGGTCCGGAACAGCCAACAAGGTCTCGAGGTCACTGCGCATGTGGCTTTCTACTGGATGTAACTACGAAGCGCGTCGACATATTCTTCGAAAGCTTTGTGGCCTTTGTCCGTGATGCTGCAGGTGGTTTGCGGCATCTTTCCTTTAAATCCTTTCGAGACAGTGATGTAGCCTGCTTTTTCAAGCTTATCGATCTGAACGCTCAGGTTACCGGATGTCGCGTCGGTCTGCTTCTTTAAGTAACTGAAGTTCGCGCTTTCCGCCGACACGAGTATCGACATCACCGCCAGCCGCAGCTCCGAATGCAGCAAGGGGTCCAAAGGTTTGAATGCTTGCGCGCGGTCTTCCTTATTCATTGCACCTGCCTCTGTTGATGATCAGCCCGGGAAGAATCAGTCCGACGAGGGACACGCCCGTGAGGACCAGTTCCTGATGCGCGCCGGGTAGGGCGAGGGCGAAAGCCGTACCGATGATGCCGGTAAGGAAGCCCGCCACCGTGATCCAGGCGTCCTTGAGGATCCAGCCCGTAATGGCTGTCGAACAGCCCATCAGGACCACGATCAGCGCCGTGATCGGGACATATGTCGGATGAAGAGGAAGCAGGTCGGTCGGGAGAATGGACACGATTCCGAGCAGGCAGAGGACCATGAGGGTGGAGGTTGACACAGCCAGGATGCCGAACACACCCCAGACTTTGCCCAGGGTCACGGCGAGGAAACTGCGGATTCCTTTGCTTTTCTTCCGGTCCGCGAACCTTTCGATGGCGAAACCGATCACGCACATCAGGAACCAGAGACAGTTCCAGGCCGGGCTGCCCGTTTTGTTCCAAAGAAAGAATACAAGCAGGGAGAAGACCAGAACGAGGATTCCCCAGCGGAGCATCGGCGCGCCGGCATTCTCAAGCATGTCCCGCCTGCTCTTTTCCAAGGAGGCGGAAATGATGGACAGACTCTCTTCCGGAGTCAATTGTTTTTCAAGATTGTTTTCCATGACTTTGCATTATTTGAATATGTCAAAAGGGCAGGCGAGCTCTTTTCCTCCCTTTCTTGCCACAAATATAAAGTAGTTTATTTTATAAACCAAATATTTCGGTAAAAATATTCCTGTGTTTCAGAATATCCTCTGGGCCAACCACTTACACGAAACCCCTAGGGCAAAATCGCCCTAGGGGTTATGCGCAACACATTATCGGTCAGCTCTTTGGCAATCACGCCTCCTTGCCGAATCCGCTCCACCCCGGACCTTTTGCCCGGCAGGGGGCGCGGGCTCGAGACTATTTCATCCCGTAGGAGCCGATGAAGAGGATGGCGCCCGTGCTGGATTCCGAAATGGTGTAGAAGAAAGGCCGGTTCAGGAAGAAAGCCGAGGAGGAGGATCCGCCCACCGCACCGTCAAGACCTGTGATCGTAATTGCGGCAGCCTCCGAACCTACTTCATCGACCTTGATACGGGCTTTCTGCAAGATGAAAGAAATAAAGAGAGAATAGTCCGACATGGCGCTGAAGTCAGCGCCGGGACCGAAAGCGGAAGGCATTCCGAGTTCGATGAGGGATTGCTTCAAATCGAAGAAAGACTCCGTCTCGAACCTGGGAACCTTCACTCTAGAAGACTTCGGGCAGGCTTCTTTTTGGATTTCCGCCCAGATTTCGGGATTCAGAGCTCCGATTACATCTTCGACGCTTTTCTCGGATGCAGGCAGGAAGAACGTCATCCGGAAGGAGCCGTTCCCGTAGGGCATCGCCAGCGTCTCGAAATCCGGAGTCCAATAGCGGTGATACGTATAATCGATATTCATCATGTCTACTTGCACCTTGTCCCCGTTTTGTTTCGTGAAATTCTCCTTTCTCGTTTCGTTCGGGTCAAATTGCTGCGACCAGTCCCCTTTGAAATAGATCGCGTTCATCAAGTAGACAAGGCACTCCGACTCCACCTCCTCCAAAATCTTCGGGATCATCCCGTGCGTTTTTTCATTGCACCAACCGTTGATCCGGTCGAGAAGCGCCTGGGTGTCGGAAAAATCCAAGATTTCTACAGCGGCGTAGTAGTTATCCCGAACCGGCTTCGTAAAGGTCTCTTTCAAGGGTGCGATTCCTTTGCTCGCCACAATAGCGTTCGCGAGTTCCAGAATCACGCGCTTGTCCAACGCGCCGGACTGATTCATGAATGTCTTGCAGAATTCGTTGATCGCGGCAATGTCGTCTTCGCCATAGCCGAGTACGGTGCAGATTTCCTTCGCGGTCTCTCCCGACGCGCCGTTGCCGAGCATTCCGAGCAGATAGCCGACGCTGATGGGAGAGAAGATAAAATCCTTCCCTTCTTCCGCAGCCATCGTGAATACTTTGGCGGATAGGTTCAAGCCGAAGTGATTGGTCGCTTGGACATATTCCTGCTGCGTCCTCGTAAGGGTGATAGTGCCGGGTACGAGGGGATCGGAAGAAGGAGGATTGCTTTTGTCACACGCCGGGAATGCCAGGGTAAAGAGAAGCAGGAGGGTTGCAGGGAGGAGATGTCTCATTGTAGTATTAATCTACGCAGGCATAGCGCCCCATGAACAGGATGGAACCGGTTCCGGAATCGTAAATCGTATAGAAGAAGGGACGGTCGGCGTGGAAATCCAGGAACAAGCTTCCTTTTTCCACCATCTCTCCGATGGTCACCGCCGCGGCTTCAGCGCCCTCCTCATTCACGGTAATCGTGGCTTTCTGCTTGACAAGCCCGAGATAGAGTCCGGGACTGTCGGTCATATTCAGGAAGCCGCCTTCGGAATTGAAAGCCGTGGGCATGCCGAGCCGCTTCAGGCTCTCGTTGAGATCAAATTCGGAATCGGTCTGGAACCGAGGCAGTTTGAGATCGACCGGACGGGACCGCCGCACCACCGGGGGCTGGAAACTGCCGAGATCCGTGAGGGAGGTGATCGCTTCCTCGACGGTCTTGCCGAGCCTCGGGAGGTAAAAGGTCATCTTGAAAGCCTTCTTTCCGAGATCGAGATCCAGCGCGGTATAATATTCATCTTCAAAATATTCCAGATCTGCCTGCAGATGCATCATGGTCGCTTCGCCGGTTTTGATATTCCCGGTATAATCGTAAAACGGTTCCGGCCTGCTCTCGTCCGGATCGAACTGGATGGTCCACGGAGCCTTGAAGTACAGGGCATTCAGGAAGCAAACCTCCGAATTCGGTTGGAAGGAATCGATAATATTCGGAATCTTTCCGCGCGTTTTGTCGGAACACCAATCATTGATGAGCGCCAACGCACTCGGGTCGGAAAAATCCGGATGGAAGACTTCCGCCAGATAATATCTCGCCAAGCAGTTCAGGAACGTCTGCTTGACGGGGTAACCCCGGTTGATCACGGCGGCATTGGCAAGCGCCATCTCGATCCGGCGATCGATGTTGGGGACTCCTTCCATCATCTTGTGACAAAATTCGTTGATGGCATCGATCCCATCTTCGCCGTACCCGAGGACACGGTTGATTTCGTCCCGGGTCTGGCCGATGGCGCCGTTGTCGATCATGGCGAGGGTAAAGGTCGCGCTAAGCGGGGAAATGACGAAATTCCCAGGAGTCACCCTTGCGAGGTCCGCGAACAGGTTCCAGGCAAATTCGTTGTTGTGCCGCACATAACCTTCTTCTGCCCTGGTCAGCAAGATCGATTCGATCTCCTGATCGTCCGGATCTATGGGGTTCTCTCTGTCGCAGGCAGAGAACGCAAGGCAGGCAAGGATGCCCAATGAGGTGAGAATTCGTTTCATAGTATGGTCGTCTGAGGGGTTTACACTCATCATAATCCCGGAAAGATGAAAACCTTGCATCATCCGGAAGATTTTTTTCCGATCGCGCGGCTTTCGATCCTGACGGCTGCTGCCGGAGAATGGCCGGATTTCTCGCCGAATTTCGTACCTTGCAGACACGTCGCCAAGACGAGGGGGGCGAAGCAAGACATGGAAGATCGGATCTTCACAGAAACGATTCTGCGGTGGTACGCGGAAAACGGACGGGATTTGCCTTGGCGCAGGACCCGGGATCCGTATGCGGTCTGGTTGAGCGAAATCATCCTGCAGCAGACGCGAATCGTACAAGGGCAGGCATATTGGGAGCGGTTCATGCAGCGTTTCCCGAATGTGGAATCCCTTGCCGCCGCTTCCGAGGACGAGATCTTGCGGCTCTGGCAGGGCCTGGGTTACTACAGCCGCGCCCGAAATCTCCTTGCCGCCGCCCGTCAAATCGTCGCCATCGGACACTTCCCGGACACGGTGGAGGATCTTCGCTCCCTGAAGGGTGTCGGGGAATATACCGCCGCTGCGGTCGGCTCCATCGCGTTCGGACTGCCCGTCGCTGTCGTGGACGGCAATGTCTATCGTGTCCTGTCACGCTATTTCGGAATATTCACACCCGTGAATACGCCTGCAGCCAAGAAGGAGTTCTCGCGACTGGCCCAAGCGCTCTTGCCGGAAGATTGTCCGGCTGACTTCAACCAAGGGATCATGGATTTCGGTGCCCTGCAGTGTACCCCGGCTTCTCCCGATTGCTACGCGTGTCCGCTTTTGGCCGGGTGCAATGCCCGGAAGACCGGCCGAGTCGGAATGCTTCCGGTCAAAAAGCAGGCGAATCCGGTTCGGGAGCGGTTTTTCTGTTATGTTTACCTCCGTTTTCAAGGGCAGACCGCCCTTCGCCGCCGCCCCGCCGGAGACATCTGGCAGGGACTCTGGGAGCCTTTGCTGTACGAACTCGGGCCGGAGGAGGATTCCAAAGCCTTTCTCTCCGCAAAAGGACTGCCCGGCACACTGACCCTGCTCCGGAAAGGAATCCGGCATCAGCTCACCCATCAGACTCTTTTTGCCGACCTGTTCCTCTGGGAGCCCGCCTGCGCACCCGAATTGCCGGAAGGCTATGTTTTGATTCCGGAAATGGAACTTGATCGCTACGCCAAGCCTCGTCTGGTAGAAATCCTCACGGAGGCGATTCCTGACGAGGCGTGACGAAATTATCGCGCGAATTCACAACGGAATCAGCGATATTGTCAAAAAAATTGATTATATTTACAAGAATTATAACTTGTACATAAGTACAGAATATCCAACAATCATGAAATTTTTTGCGAATAAAATCATCCGAACCATGCTCGCGGCGGTGATAGCATGTACCTTCAGCGTATCTGCAAACGCCCAAATTCTCAACGACATCGCCAGAAGAGCGAAGAACGCCGTGGAAACCCGAACCAAGATGGCTGCCGACCGGGCTGTACAGAAAACCCTGGACAAGGCGGAAGATGCGGTCGAAAAAGGAGCCAAAAGCGCGGTTAAGGGGAACAAGAAGGCAAACCCGAATGCTCCGGCCAACCAGAATCAAGCGAACAGGAACGCCGCCAAGGGAGGAATCTACTATGTAAGCGAGTCCGGCAACAACCAAAACGACGGACTGACACCGGAGACACCGGTCAAGAACATCCAGAAAGCGGTCGACATCGCTCCGGAAGGATCCACGCTCTACGTGGCGGAAGGGAACTACTACGGCCTGCTCCGCTCGGGAACCATCACCATCAACAAACCGCTTTACATCTATGGCGGCTTCAACAGTGATTTCTCGAAACGGGACATCCTCAATTACCGTACAATGGTACAGCCGACGCTGGAATCCAACGGTACGATGAAGATGGGGACCATTATGCTGGACATCCAATCCCCCGGCTCCGACCTGGTGCTGGACGGAATCATTTTCGATCGTGGAAACTCCGTTTCCTACACGTCCTCCCAGCGGGAGGATGACAAGGGGCAGCCCGAAGGGGTGGAAACCCCACGGATGAATCCGATCGGAACCATGGGGCTGGGCGGGCCGAATCTGGAAAGCCGGGAAGCGCTCACCAACGAAACAGCCATCCTCTACCTGAACAACTCCTCCGTGGATCTGACCATTCAGAACTGCGCTTTCCTCAACGCCCCGAGTTACGCCATTCTCGGCCTCTTCAAGGGGCATATGCAGATCGACAACAGCATCTTCGTGAACTGCAGGATGGCGGCGATCGATGTCCGCGGCTCCGATGCCAAGGTAAACCAGCCGGTGGACTTCACCAACAACACGGTGCTCTTCTCGTGGTCCCGGCTCAAAGATTTCCTTGACATGGGCTACGGCTTCCGTTTCCTGCCCGGCACGGACTGCTACCTTGCCAACAACATTTTCGGCTGCTCGATCTTCGCAGGAATCGACTACACCCACATCGACAGCGACAAGAATCGGGAGGCAAGCCGCAACACCATAGTGGAAGACAATATCTTCTTCCTGAACAGGGAGGGCGACCTCACCATTCCGGGCGGAGGAAAATTCATGCGCGTGTCCAGCGTTGACTTCAGCGACGTGGAATATCTCGACCGCGCTTCCGGCAACAAGACGGTCTCGGACGCATCCATATTCAAGGGTAAGATCGATGAAGCGTACCTCAAGGGCTTCATCAACGCCTCCTACAGCGAAAGCACGAACTATGACCCGAATTCGGCGGTCAACACCTTCCGCCAGGCCTTCGGCATGAATATGACCGGCACGATGACGTCCACCTCTTCCATGTTCGCCAACCGTTACAACTGGAAGAAGGCCCTCGAACTCTTCGGCGCCATGGATGGCTACGGCGCCCAATTGCCGGAATAAAAAAGCAGTCATCCAATACATACGTATCGCAGCTGCGCGGATGTCGGCTGCGAATTCCATAAAGAGTTGATTGGCAGCGCAGTACAAGTAACCCCTAGGGCAAAATTGCCCTAGGGGTTATTTAGAAGTAATTGATTCAGAGAATATTCTAAACCAAGCAAGCGAAGAAAAAACTTACAGTTCCCAGGCGAGAGCGGAGGCCCCGAGGATAGCGGCGTCCGATTCCTTGAGTTGGGAATAGACGAGCTTTATCTTGTTCCGCCACAAGGGTAGCACATTCGCATTCATCGAGCGCAGGATCGGTTCGGTAAGGAATTCTTTGGAGCGGGCCAAACCTCCGAAGAGCACGATCGCTTCAGGAGAAGAAAACCCGATGAAGTCGGCAAAGGCTTGGCCGAGCAAATCTCCGGTATACTCGAAAACACGCAACGCCAATTTGTCGCCCTCTTTCGCCGCCTCGTAAACATCCTTGGACGAGATGTTATCGAGACTGCGGAGCAAGGACGGCTCGTCGCTCATGTCCAGCCATTCACGGGCCGTCCGGGCAACACCGATCGCGGAGCAGTAGGCCTCCAGACAACCCTGCTTGCCGCAGTTGCATTGGCGGCCATTGTGACGCACAATGGTTGTGTGTCCCAATTCACCCGCAAATCCGTCATGGCCGTAGACCATCTCCCCGTTGATAACGATTCCGCTGCCGACACCGGTACCCAGCGTAATCATAATGAAATTCTTCATACCGCGGGCCACGCCATAGGTCATTTCTCCCATAGCCGCGGCATTCGCGTCGTTGGTCAAAGACACAGGGATACCACCCATGGCGTCGGACAGCAGTTGGGCGAACTTGATGGTCTTGGTCCCTCCCCACGTAAGATTGACGGCACTCTCGATTTCTCCCGTGTAGTAGTTGGCATTCGGAGCGCCGACTCCGATCCCGCGGATCACGCCTTCCGCTTTCGTATCGGCGATGATTCTCTCGAGCGCCTCCGCCACGGAGGCAATGTAGGGCTCAACTTCCGTATGAGCGTCGGAGCGGAGGACGGTCTGCGCCAACACGGTTCCGCGGGCGTCCACAACCCCGCATTTGGTGGTCTGTCCACCTACATCGATTCCGATGACCAAGTTCTTTTCCATATTCAAGTATTATTCCGTTTTGTTGTCCACAAGTTTAACCTTCGATCCGAAGAGCGCGTACCAGAGGATGTAGCCGACCCCGAATAGAATCACCCAGTAACTGCCCATGTAGGTGGTCTTGTCGGCGATCCAATTCTGTATCAGCGGCAGGATACCGCCGCCTACGACCATCGTCATGAAGATACCGGACGCAAGCGCCGTGCTCTTGCCCAGTCCTTCCACGGACAGATTGAAAATGACACCCCACATGACGGAAGTGCAAAGACCGCAAAGCACCAACAGCAAAGCCGAGAGCGGGACCTGCACCATTCCGAAACCGGAACCGGTGAAGACCGGCATCGAAACCCTGGATGAAACGGGTGAAAGCATGGCTCCGATGACGAGGAGGATCGCCACGCTAGCCACAACGATAAGCTGCGTCTTGCTGGACACGGTTCCGCTGATGAAGCTGGACACGAATCTTCCGATGAGCATCAGGAACCAGTATGTTCCTGCCACAAAACCTGCGACGGTGGCGGCGGTAGCGGGATCCAGGCCCGCTCCCTTTGCAGAGCCGTCCGCCAGGTAATAATTCAAGGTGCCCGGGATGCCGACCTCAATTCCGACATAGACGAAAATCGCTATGACTCCGAATACGAAATGGCGATACTTCCAGGGACTCACAGCATCTCTTGCAGCGGCTTCCGTCTCGGGATTGGAGATGGGGATGAACAGAAGGATGATGAACGCAAGGGCGAAAACACCCATGGCCATGAACAGCACGGGATTGACATCTGCGATCACCGTGTCCTTGCTGACGGAGCCGATGAGCGCTCCGACCAGCATCGGGGTCAAAGTCGCCATCAAAGAGTTGAAAGTTCCGCCGATCTGGATGTACTGGTTGCCTCTCTTGCCGCCGCCGCCCAGGAGCGTAAGCATCGGGTTGACCACGGTGTTCAGCATACAGACGGAGAATCCTGCGATGAACGCGCCCAGCAGATACACATACCAATTAGCCGGGAGCCCGAAGATCCGGGCATTGACCCCGACGATGCCGGACAGGAACTGGGTGAACACACCGATGAATCCTATGGCGATCGCTACAAGAGCGGTTCTCTTGTAACCGATCCGCTGCAGCATCTTTCCGGCGGGGATCCCCATGAACAGGTAGGCAAGGAAATTCATCATGTTGCCCATCATTCCGAGGGCGTTGGAGCCTTCGATTCCGGGAGCCTGTTTCCAAATCACACCGATCGGTGCAGCCAAGTTCGTCACGAAGGAGATCATTCCGAAGAGGAAAATCATCGTGATGATCGCAACGATGTTGCCTTGTTTCTTTTCCATTGTGTTAAAGATTATTGATTGAACATTGATTCAATGATGACATATCTTGACAAATATAACAAATAATCCGAAAAAGGAACGGACTGATTCAAAAAATTGATTCGCGGGGGTCGGATTCCGTGTAAAAAGAAAGGCCGTCGCTTTCCCCAAAGCGCCGGCCTGTTGTATATAAAACGAACTTAACAAATAGACAACAAAAAGAACTTTTGTTTGTCCGATGCAAAGATATCAAGTTTATTTTAATTTCCAAACGTTTTAAATAATTTTTTAAAACGATTTTATTGCGAAACCCTTAGCAAGTAGAATATTTTAATTTATAATTATAAGCAGATCAGCAATTTCGATTTCGTGATTTGTGCTATCTTTGCTGCATGACAATTTTCAATCTTTTACGAATATGAAAAAGTACGTCTGCAAAGTTTGTGGCTACGAGTATGATCCCCAAATCGGTGATCCCGAAAACGGCATCGCCCCCGGAACCGCCTTCGAAGAACTCCCCGAAGATTGGGTTTGTCCCCTCTGCGGCGTAGGCAAGGAAGACTTCGAACCTGCCGAATAATCCTACACCCCTACCTGGGACGATTCTGAAACCGGCTCACGCCAACATAACCTGGCCGCCGGTCACGGGGATGGCCTGTCCGGTCTCCCCTGTCTGGTCAATGGCGTAGAGAATCGCTTTGGTCACATCCGCCGGATTACAACCCTTGCGCATGGGAACCTGGGCAAGATAATGGTCCTTCACTTCCTGGACCGTCTTCGCGCCAGGGACCTTGCCTGCCTGGAGATACTGGGTAAAGAGTCCTTTTTCCGGATTGCTCCAGAGCGGCCCGTCGTAGTAGTTGCCCGGACAGATGCTGTTCACCTTGATACGGAAGGGCGCGAGTTCAAGGGCAAAGCTCTGGGTAAGCCCGATACCGCCGAACTTGCTTCCGGCATAGGCGAAATTGGCCTTGCTTCCCCGGACTCCGCTCTTGCTGTTGATCTGGATGATGTCAGCGTAATAGTCCGGATCCTGAGCCGTCTGAAGTTTCATGACATGGGAAGCTGCTTTCGCGCAGACGAAGTAGCCCATGTAGTTGATGTTGGAGACGAACTGCATGTTTTCCAGGGTCATGTCTTCCAGATTACCCGCGCGGACCACGCCGGCATTGCTGATGAAGGCATCCAGGGCACCGAAGCGGATGACGGTGGCGCGAACCAATCCCTGTACACTCTCCAAGTCCGCGACGTTTGTCTTGACAAAGAGGACGCTGTTGTTTCCTGCGATTGCATTGAGCGCCGCGGTCGTCCTCCCCCCCGTCTCTTCGTTCAAGTCCGCTACGACAATGTTCGCTCCCTGCAGGAGGAGCTCCCGCGCGATTCCCTCGCCGAAGCCCTGGGCGGCTCCCGTCACGATGATGGTCTTGCCCTCGACCCGACCTCTTGAATTCCCGGCAGCAACCTGACGGCGATAGTTTTCAACTTCCCAATTGTCGATGAAATCGATCCATTCGCGCTCCATCGGATGCGCCCCGCCAAAGGCCCGCGCCCAAAACGCGATCTTCATCGCGTCCAGGAAAACATCCGTGACGATATCGGCGTTCCGGGCGTGATCCCCGACAGCGACCAACCCTATCCCCTTGATCAGAAGAACTTTCGGCGTGTAACCGCGCCTCGCGACATAGGCCTCGATCTTTTCTTCGGCCTGCCGGAGCAGATCCGCTTCGGAGACCGCGTCAAGATAAAGGTATTCCTGCTTGCAGTAGACGATCATGTCCGGCGTAAAGGGCGTGGAAACTTCTGAATAGGCTTCCACGCTTTCGAGGAAGGTGTCCACCAGGGCATTCCGCGTGACACGCAGAGTCTTGAGCCCGCGTCCGCTGCGGGAAAGCATCTGGCGGATGGCGGGAAGCGTCTCGGAAACAGTCGCAGGAATCTCGGTTTCACCTTCTGGAAGCACGCCGGCAAGGGCGGAAAGTTTGTCGATAATTCCGTCGTAGATGCGCGCGATCTCCTCGGTCGAGTCAGCGCCTACGAAGACGCCGTGGTTCTGAAGAAAGATCACCTGGGGTTCCCTGCCCGTCGCAGCCTTTCGGGCTTCGATCCGATCGTAAACCTTTTTGAACAGCGTGTAGCCGGGATCGGTATATTCAATGTAGAGCGCTTCGGGAAAAAGCTCCGCGCAAGTTCTTTCAGCGGAAGAAGCGCATATCAGCGCGTTCACGAGGGTCGGGTGCAGATGCACCACATAGGCGAATCCGATACAATTGTGGAGCGATGTCTCGACCGATGGACGCCGATCCTTGGTGAGGCTGGCATTGGCCAGATCGTTTTTTACCTGGGCTTCCCGCTCCGACGGGTCCGAACTGTATTCCTTCGCGCCCATTGTGTTCAGGACTGCCCGGTCGAGGATGGCAAAACCTTCCTCTGTAATGGTGGCTAGCGCATGTCCGCTTGCCTTGACCCAGAGTTTTTCGGCGTTCTTGTAGGAAGTGTTTCCCCCTCCAGCGATGACAAACCGCGCGTCTGCTCCATATTTCCGAGAGACGGCAATCAGATTATCTATTCCTTTTTTCATACTGTAATTGTGTACTTCAATTCATTCAACAAGCTGGTTCTCCGACCGATTTCCGGATGAGGGCATCTCCTTCTTCGACGGAAGACAGACCGGCCTGATGGGCGGCCACCACGCAAGCCCCGCGGTAATTGATTTCGCGGAGTTTATCGCTAAGCCCCTCGGCATGGTCACGTGTCCGGAGCAGGATCGGTTCCAGCGCGGGCGTATTGTGTTCGGAACCGAAAGTCACCGTGAAGCCTTCGTCCTGCAAATAGGTAGAATACTGTTCCAACACGGCAGTGGAATTGCGCGTCGTGATAAACTCAGCCGAGGCAATGCCTCTTTTCTTGAGCGTGTTCGCCGCCCGCTGGAGATCCCCCTCAAAATCCGTAAACGCTCCTTTGGTATCGTCCGCCAAGAAGGGATAGGTCGGGATTCCGCCCGCGGCGAGAATGATCCTGCAGACGGTTTCCATGGGAAGGAAGGCGGTGGGATCCTCCGGGACAAAGGCAGCGCCCCCTGCTTTCAGCAGCTTGCTTCGGATCTCGTTCTCCACAGCAGCCTGGTCCGAAAGCGGGGCGGAAAGCGGTTTCCCGCCGAACACGCGCTCATAGCAGGCCAGCCGATCGGTATCTCGGCTGAACTTGGCTTCGACCGCCAACCGGAGAGCCTTGGCCAAATGGCGCTCTCGCACGGATCCCCGGGTGAGATCCTGCACGATCCGACGGAAATTCAAAGTGAACCCGGCTTTCACGGCCTGTAAATGATCATTGAGTTTAACGGACATGCGTTCGACTTGGGCATTCGATTCCGCCCGCGCCCCGGCCAACAGTTCCGCCTCCTTTCCCTTCAGGATCACAGGATAGGCCAGACCTTTGCCGCTTAAGTAGGTGCGGCCCGGATTGTTCGGATCGTTGACCCGGAGTCCCGCCGCCTGGTCCTCTGCATTGAGGGAGATGAATTCGACATTGAACAGCGGATAAAGGCGCCGCTCTGCGCAAGCCTCGCTCCATTCCCGATAACCGTCGAGGGAGTAGAAATCATTGATGCCCACAACTTGCACCCCTTCCTTCGACGCCAGATCCAAGGCTTGCTTCACATCGGTAAAAGCGCTGAAGGAATAAGGGGTGTGCAGGTGGGCGTTTACATCGAGAATCTTCTTCATGCTACAGCAATTGAGGTAAGAAGCAGGAAATAACCAGGATAACCAGACCACCGATCAAGACGACAATCGTCTTCTTCGAACAGCCCTTCCATTCCTTCAGGATGATTCCCCAGACATTGGAGAAAGTTACGTTCAGCGACATCAGGATGCTCCAGCTGAATGCAAGGAGCACGGCGGAACCGGCCAGGAAGCCCTTTCCCAGCGAGAGTCCGAAGAACTGGCTGTACCAGAGCAGTCCTGCCAACGCACAGAATATCAGATTATTGCCCCATACATTGCCTTTTTTATAATCGCCCCAGGTCTTGTTTTTCGCATTCTGGGAAAGGCAGTAGGCTGCGTTCACGAGGAAGCCGCCGAAAGTCACCAGGAGGGTAGCGGGCAGGGTCTTGAAGATTTCAGGGGTGCCCTCCCAGCTCAGTGGAGCTCCGAAGCCCAGTCCGATGGCGAAGCAGGCGCTCATAAAGCCGGAAAGCACGGCGACCAGAATCCCTTTGCCGAAGTTGAAATCCTTGACGGATTCCTTCTTCTTCTCGTCATCCACTTCTTTGGTTTTCAAAGAACCGGCGATGCCCAGAATGGTGATACCGATCAGCATCACGACCACACCCACGATCACCGGAGTTGTCAGATCCTGCATATTGCCGGTGAATACGGGAGTCAAAATGGTACCGAGTGCCGAGCAAAGGCCCAAGGCGACCGATTGACCGAGCGCGACCCCCAAATAGCGCATGGAAAGTCCGAAAGTAAGGCCGCCAATCCCCCATAACATTCCGAAAAAGATGGTTTTCAGGGTCGCGGCCGAATGGGCGGCATACAGGCCCAGGAGGGATTCCCCCGAAGGGATGGCCAGCAAAGCGCCCAGAATCGGGAACACCAGCCAAGCGAAAATGCCCTGGACGAACCAGTAGGATTCCCAACTCCAGTTCTTGACTTTATTGATGGGGACGTAGCTGCTGGACTGGCAGAAGGCTCCGATCGCGATGATCAGTAATCCGATGAAAATCATGGCTTATGGTTTTGATTGTTTATTGCCGGGGAGATAGGTCTTCACAGCGAAGGCTTTGGCGATGATCTCACGCATTTCCCAAAGATCTTTTACGAGGCCGGCCGTTCTGGCCTGCACCATCACATTGCCGACAGCAGTCGCTTCGGTCGGGCCGCAGACCACGGGCATCCCGAGCGCGTCGGCTGTCCATTGGCTCACGATGCCATTGGCGGAGCCTCCGCCGATCACGTGCAGTTTCCGGATTTCAAACGGAGCGAAACGCCGGAGAATGTCGATGACTTCCATATATTTAGCGACCAGGCTGTGGTAGATGCAGCTGATCATCTCTCCATCCGTCTGCGGGACCGGTTGATTCTGCTCAGCGGCCAAGGAACGGATGACTTCGACCATGTTCTCGGGATTGGCCAAGCGCGGATCGTCCGGATTGACCGTAGAAGGGAAATCTTTCGCCTTCCAGGCCTCTTCTTGGATCCGGTCGTAGGAATATTCCCGGCCTTCCGCCTTCCAAACCTGACGGCAGCGCTCCAGAAGCCACATCCCTGTGATGTTCTTGAGGAAACGAGTCGTTCCTTCGATTCCGCCCTCGTTCGTGAAGTTCAACTGTCGGGTGTCCGGATTGATGATCGGCTTGGGAGTCTCGATGCCCATCAGCGACCAGGTTCCGCTGCTCAGATAGGCGAATTTTTCATTTTCGGCAGGCACGGCAGCCACGGCGCTGGCGGTGTCGTGTCCTGCGACGGCGATCACCGGCACCGGCCCGAGCCCCGTAAGTTTCTGGACTTCCGGGCGCAGGCAGCCGATCTCTTCCCCCGGATAGACGAAGCGACCGAAGTTCGCCTCTGTCAGGCCGACGGCCTTCAGGATCGAAGGTTCAAGCTTGCGGGTCCCGGGATTGACGATCTGTCCGGTGGAAGCCACGGAATATTCACAAACCATCTCTCCGGTGAGCATGTAACTGAGCGCGTCCGGGATGAACAGGATCTTGTCCGCCGCCTCGAACGCGCTGTCTTTATGGCGCCGCATCGTGTCCATCTGAAAGATGGAATTGAAGTTCATGACCTGGATCCCGGTCTTTCCATAGACTTCGCTCAACGGCATCCGCTCGAAAAATTTTTCGGGCGCCCCGTCCGTCCAGGGATCGCGGTACGCGGAAGGCAGACGGAGGAACTTCCCGTCCTTTCCGACGCACACGAAATCGCAGCCCCAGGTATCGATGCCGATCGAGGTCAACCGTATCCCTTTTCCGGAAACGATTTTCAGTCCTTCCAGGATGTTCCGGTAGAGTTCGTAGATATCCCAGTAAAAGTTTTCCCCTACTTGGAGAAGATGGTTCGGAAAACGATTGACCTCACTGAGTTCCAGCCCGTTGTCGGACAAGGTCGCGAGGATCGTTCTCCCGCTGGTCGCGCCGAGATCAACGGCGAAAAACGCTTTTTCCATATAGCTTTACATTGATTGAATCCATGCAGTCGTTCCGAAAACTTAAATTTACACAGATTCGCATGAAATCGAAAGGATCCCACCCAATCTCAACAAATTGAAAAGCATTTCGGTCAAAAATCAAAGACGCCGCCCGCTGCCATGTCTCTTTCCCGGCCTGCCGGCAGTCCCTTGTGTCGTTACTGTTCCCGATTTCGACCCCCTGCCTTCCGCGTCACCGTCCCCACGAAAGGCTGACAATCCCTCGTGCTACCTCTTTCCCGAGCTGTCGGCAGTTGCGGCACCGTTGCAGTTCCTCGACTCGCAGGTGGAAGAATATTCGAACACCTGCAACTTTGACGGCCTCATCTTGACGGGAATATGTTTCCAGGTGTGCAGTTCGGCTGACCACCTGGAAGAGGAAACTCCGAACAGAGAAGCCTGCAGCGGGGTTCAGGTCTCATATTCCCGGGAAAATATGCTCGTAGCTTGGCCGAGGGTGGATCATTTATGTGTCCCGTGGAGGGTAACAGTCCGAGGCTATGGACTTTCCGCCCTGTAGCCTCGGTCGATTTAACCAGAGGTATATTCATCTTTCCTCCTGTCCGTCAAGATATTGCCCTCCACGGATCATACATCGTTCGCTCGTCCATCCTTCGGGGATGTGGAATGGACAAAGACGGCTCTTCGAATTATTTGCCGCAATCTATCTATTATAGATCCCGCAGACTCCGGTCCAGAACGTGTGGGAGTGTTTCGAACATGTTGCTGACTTTCTACAAACCACGGCCGCACGGATCCCGCTCCCAGATGCCTGTATGGCATATTCCTGTGGAAAACACCCCTTTTAAATGACCATATTGCCGCAGGGATCGCTCATGCAAGCATGTAGAGGACATGATCCGGCGGCCGTGGTTCGCAAAATATTTCCGGCTTTTTTCAAGTGTCTTTTGCAACAGATTTGATACAGAACCTTTAACAAAGAACGATAAGACGGGCACGTGAAATCCGTTTCTGGCGCTCTCAGGGACGGGAAAAATTCAGAGAATAAGAAGAGGCTGGGCAGCTCGTCAATATGTGGCAGGGAATAACAAAACATCGCCAAGCATAATAGAAAAATCGGCTTCAGGAATGTTCTGAAGCCGATTTTGGTGCGGTAGGTGAGAGTCGAACTCACACGGACTTGCGCCCACTACCCCCTCAAAGTAGCGTGTATACC